>Ga0209702_10003141_pt1 | contig 26678 bp, 29 predicted proteins | sample FRY01_FD_187210 | JGI IMG/M metagenome (GOLD analysis project Ga0209702, IMG submission 187210) | Freshwater microbial communities from Lake Fryxell liftoff mats and glacier meltwater in Antarctica - FRY-01 (SPAdes) (version 2) | ecosystem: Environmental > Aquatic > Freshwater > Ice > Glacier... | reverse complement strand
CGCTCTTGAAATTACAAGTTAAACTTTATCTGCCTGATGACAAAGCAGGTGATGCAAGTAATATTTGTTCGATAAATCGAACCACTACAAAAATTGTTTAAATCTGTAGTGGCGACATTCATGGCGCTCTTGATGCGACAGATCTAGAAATCTAAAGGTAAAAGAACGGCAGAAAGCTTGAAACAATAAGGAGAACAGTTGCGATAATGATGATACCTTTAATTATATTGCGCACGCTAAATAGTCGTTTGAGTTTCCTTTTCATATATCCATTATACTAAATGGAGTCCAATCTCGCAAAGCACGAGTTATGCTACAATTATCTCTATGGCATACGTTCCACGCAGATCACGCCGCAGGTCTCCATCTAGATTATTTTCAGGACTCAACAAGCAGAAGCTCATGATGTATGGAGTCATAGGTGTAATTGGTCTTATTATAGTCGGGTACATTGCTGCATTTGCAGTGTTTGCATGGTATGGAAGGGACTTGCCGCAACCGGGCAAGCTTTCTGAAAACCGAGGCAATTCAACGGTGTTTTATGATCGAAATGATGAGATTATTTATGAGATGTATACTGATGAAAATCGTGTACCTGTGAAGATTGAAGATGTTTCAAAATGGGTTCAGAAAGGCACAATTTCCATCGAGGACAAGGAGTTTTATCAGCACAATGGCATCTCACAGTCAGGGATTATTCGCGCTGCCGTGTATAGCCTCCTTGGAAAGGCGCAAGGTGGATCAACGATCACTCAACAGCTTATCAAAAATGTACTCCTTACTTCGGAACGAAAACTTTCAAGAAAAATAAAAGAAGCAATCCTCGCCTACCAAGTTGAGAAAAAATATACTAAAGATGAGATCCTCGAAATGTACCTAAACGAAGCTCCGTATGGAGGGACGATGGTCGGCGTTGGCACAGCCGCGATGGGATACTTTGGCAAATCGCCCAAAGACCTCACGCTTGTTGAATCTGCATTTCTCTCAGGGTTACCTCAGAATCCTTCGGTGTACTCTCCTTTCATCGGAAAAAAGGATGCATGGAAAGGACGGACCAAAGATGTGTTGAGGCGGATGCGCGAAGATGGGCATATTACCAAAGATGAAGAAGCAAAAGCCCTCAAACAGATGGACGCTCTCAAGTTCACATCTCCCAAACTCTCTATAAATGCTCCTCATTTTGTATTTTACATTCGCAAGCGCATTGAAGACACATACGGTGCAGCAATTCTTGCTCAAGGGGTGAAAGTAAAGACAACGCTTGATCTGAAGCTTCAGAAGCAAGCTGAAAAAATCGTGAAAGAGGAAGTTGAAGGTCTCGAAGACTTCAATGTCGGGAATGGTGCACTTGTCGCGCTTGCACCAGATTCGGGAGAGATCATCACCTATGTAGGCTCATATGATTATCAGAACGACGAGTATGGAAAGTATGATGTCGTGTCCCAAGGTAACCGGCAGCCTGGATCTACCCTAAAGCCCATTGAGTACGCCGTTGCCCTCGAAAAAGGATATACTGCTGCAACGCTCATGATGGACGTAAAGACGGAGTTTCCCAATGGTGGTGATGATGAGAGTTATATTCCAGTAAATTACGACGGAAAGTACCGAGGTCCCGTTCAGTTGAGGTTTGCTCTCGGAAACTCACTCAATGTCCCGGCAGTCAAAATGCTTGCGATGCTTGGGTTGCGGGATTTTATGCAAAAAGCATATGACATGGGGCTTGACTCAATGGAGCCGACAAAGGAATCAATGAGTAATCTTGGACTTTCTGCGTCACTTGGAGGTGGCGAAACAACACTTCTTGATCTCACACAAGCATTTTCAGTATTTGCCAATGAGGGAGATCGTGTTGAACCAGTCGGCATTCTTGAGATTACAGATTTTGATGGAAAGAAGATTTACACACACAAAGAGGAAAAGAAGAGAAATGTCTTGTCAAAGGAAATTGCGTTTATCATCTCACATATTTTGTCTGATAATAATGCTCGATTTGATACATTTGGTGCACGTTCTTATTTGGTCATTCCAGGAAAGACTGTCGCTGTCAAAAGTGGAACAACTGATGATAAACGTGACAACTGGGCAGTCGGCTTTACCAAAGAAATTGCGCTTGGTGTGTGGGTTGGGAACAATGACAACGCAAAGATGAATCCAAAAATTTCCTCTGGCGCAACCGGTGCCTCGCCTATCTGGCATGATGTCATGGTTGCGCTTCTTGCAACGTATGGCGACGGAATTATAGCCCAACCTGACGGCGTTGAGGCTGTTGAGATAGACTCATTCCTTGGTGGAGTTGCAAAGAGTGGGAGCGGGACGCGCACCGAGTACTTTATCAAAGGGACTGAACCAACAGAAGTCTCCCCTTTTTATAAAAAGCTCAAGCTTTCAAAAGCAAATGGCAAGCTGGCAAATGACATTGAGATCAAAGGGGGAAATTATGATGAAAAAGATTTCATTTTTGTCACTGAAAAAGATCCGGTATCCTCTGACGGGAGAAACAGATGGCAGGAAGCAATTGATGCATGGGCACGTGAACAGTCAGATGAAAAGTGGCATTACCCAACGGAGACGTCTGACTCAAATACTGAGAATGTCGTTGTCTCAATCCGCAGTCCAAACAATGAATCGAAAGTAGAAACGAGTGATAAAAAAGTTGAAGTTCGAGCAAGACTTACCTCTATAGAGCCGATCAAAGAGACAAAAATATGGATAAATGGTCAAGAGAAAAAAATAATTTCCGGGGATCGAGAAGATATTACTGAGACATTTGAGCTCGAAAATGGAAAGTATGAGATAAAAGTCCAGTCGTGGAATGAAAAAGGAAAGTCTGGAGAGTCAACGGTCAAGATAGGAGTCAACGAAGACTGGAAGTAAAATCAAGAGCAATGTCTTCAAGTTCATCAAAGTGCCCGATTGTATGATCCGGTTTGAGATGCGCAAATGCATTGTCAGGGTAGTAAAACTCATTGACTTTAGGATAGTACCAAATTGACGTTGCTCCAGCCTTGTGTGCTGAAATAATATCTACCTCATTGTCCCCTATCATGATTGTTTCATCAGGATCAGCACTCAAACGCTTCATTGCCTCAAGGATCGGTTCTGGATCAGGCTTGTTTTTCTCTGTGTCTTCCCATGCGAGGACGGTATCAAAAAGGTGTGACATGTTGAGATGATCTAGTTTTTCATCGATTGTCTCGCGGAGTGTTGAAGTGACAACTGCAGTTTTTATCCCTTGTTCACGGAGTGAGTGTATCGATTCAATAATTCCTTCATGCAAGGCAAGATCTTTACTATAGGTATTAAAATATGTATATAGTGTTTTTGCAAATAGATCAATGTCAGGGATTTTTATTTCTTTCACTTCGTCCCATCTGTGAAATGATTTGTCAATAATTTCTCTATCCGATATATCAATTCCCATGTCGTCGTAGATCTTTCGAAAGCTACGAAGCCAGATAGGAAGGGTGTCTGCAATACAGCCATCAAAGTCAAAAAGGACGGTTGTGTATTTCTTTGGAGTCATGAAGATATTGTATCAGAGAAGTTCAAGTACAAGTTTCAACTCCCCCTTCGCCTCTTCTTCAGTAATATTTCGTGCTCGATCAGCAAAGTAGAACCTGAGAGTAATATTATTTTTGTATTGATCGATGAGCTCGACAGTTTGAAGGAGTTTGGACTGCTCGTGTGCTTCACTCACAAACGTCGCGTACGGCATATCCTTCAATTCAATTGTTGCGTCAAGTTTTATTACTGCTGTTGAGATGGGATCAATGTATTTCGAAGTCAAAGAATATGAGTTTGTGATGAATGCAAAGTCAATTTCTGCTATAAATACATCTGAAGATAAACCAACATTGTCCGAGAATTCATGCCTGAACATACCCAATCTTCCGATTAATGTATCATTTGAGAGAATTGCGGTTGACGTGTTTTGCGCGAGAAGATTGAATTCTTGTTTTTTAAAAGTGTAGTTAGTAATGTTTAGCTCAGTAAACAGAGCTTCAAGTATTCCCTTTAAATCAAAAAACCCAGTATTTGTTGCAATTCCCAAAACGTATTGTTCTTCAGGAAGTTCATGTGTACGAGGAGTATAAATCTTTGCGATTTCGAATATTTTCAAAACATCTCTTTTTCCTTCATTATCTTTAATATTTTTTAGTAATGATGGAGCGAGAGAACGTCGCATGTACTCAATCTCAGAAGAGATGGTATTTGAAATTTTTAGATGCTTTGAAGAGTCCATTCCTATTTGCTCAAGTATTTCTTTTGAAACCATTGAGTAATTCAAAAACTCGTGAAGTCCTATATGTTTTAGAAAATGCTTTGAAAGTGAAATAGTTTTGAAAAGCATCTCCATGTCATGCGGCTGCTTAATATACAAGAGTGGTGAGATATTGTTTGGGAGGTTGTGATATCCATACACGCGCGCTACTTCTTCGATAATATCTTCTTTGATATCAACATCAGCCACACGGTATGTGGGGACGGTGATTTCTAGTGATACCCCATCAGGATATGCAAGCTCCTTATTCTCATGTCGTTTGACTCCAAATCCGAGGTTCTCAAGTATTGAAATAATCTTCTTTTCTGCAATAGTGACTCCGATCACACGGTGAATATCCTTGAGATATACACGAACTTGTTTTTCCTTTACAGGATGAGGATAGATATCTACAAGCTCGGACGATGCAACTCCGCCAGTCATGCTTTGGATAAGTTCAACACCATATGAAAATGCAGTCTCAACGCGATCCTCGTCAAGTCCTTTTTCAAAGTATGTTGCAGCTGTGGAGCGCTGTCCTGTCGTCATTGACGTTTTGCGAATATGTTTTTTGTTGTATGTTTGGACAAAGAATAGAATTGAGGTTGTGTCGTCCGTGATTGCCGAGTTCTCTCCACCCATGATGCCACAAAGATCAATGAGTTTTCCCGATCCATCTTCGATCACAATATCCTCACCTGGAAGTTTGATCTTCTTGCCATCAAGTGTTGTTATGACTTCATTCTTCACACTTTTCCTCAGGATGAGGGTATGGTCTTGTATCTTGTCATAATCAAACATATGTATCGGCTGACCAAGTGAAAGCATCAGGTAGTTTGAGATATCAACGACGTTATTGATTGATCGGATGCCGCTGAGTTCAAGTCGTTTTGATAGTTCTTCAGAGGATTTTTTGATTGTGATGCCTGAAAATGCAAGAGCTGTAAACCTGCTACATAGCTCTGGATCACGGATCTCAACATGAATTTTATGTGAAGGAACAGGCTCGGCATGCAGGTTTTCAAACGTGTATTGAGTGAAGGGATTGAATTTTAGTTTTGCCTTTTTGCCAAACTGTGGAAGTATCGCTTGTGCTTCTTGGGCGACGCCAAAGACGCTTGCCATGTCAATCCGGTTTGTTGTAGTCTCAATATCAAAGACGTACTCCTGCCCAACTTTTTCAACGGTCTCGATAGACGGTCCGCAGAGTGAGAGATATTTCTGCATCTCATAAGGATCTGCATCTGTCTCAAGATACTCAAGAAGCCAGCTGTATGTAAATTTGATGTTCATATTAAAATTGTTCCAATACCCGTATATCTCCATCGTACAGTAGTCTCATATTACTGAGTCCTATTCCAGGTCTCATCATCATCACACGCTCCACTCCAAAGCCAAATGCCCAACCGGTGTATTCATCAGGATCAATGGTTGCTGCTTTCAGTACGTTTGGATGGACCATTCCTGTTCCACCAAGCTCGAGCCAGCCTTGCTTGCAGAGCTTGCATTTCTGATCGTTTATAACCCCTGTCCCTTTGCAAATATCACACGTGATATCAACTTCAAACGACGGTTCTGTGAACTGAAAGTGAAACGGTCGAAGACGCGTTTCACGTTCTTCTCCAAAAAACTGCTTTGCAAAGTAGTCAATCGTGCCCTTCAGATGCGTAATATTGATGCGTTTATCCACACAGAGCCCCTCAAATTGATGAAACATCGGAACGTGAGAAGCATCCCAGTTTGGCCGATACGTCTTTGCAATATTGATCATGCGAATTGGAGGTTTGCCCAAGCGTTTCATCTCTCGATGCTGTCCAGATGAAGTATGTGGCGTCAAAACCATCTTTCCGTACTCACTATGTTTTGGGTGGTCCATGAAAAAGGTCTCAAAATCATCTCGTGCAGGGTGATCAGAAGGCATATTAAGCGCGTCAAATGAGAAGAACTCCCACTCAACCTCAGGATATGACATACGGATAAACCCTATTTTTTCAAATATTCGGCTTATCTCTTCGATTGCATACGTCACCATGTGCAGACTGCCTTTTGGATACGGTGTTGCCGGAAGGGTGATATCAACGGTTGATTGAGCATCTTGCTTTGCGAGTAACTCACTCTTTTTTTGTTCAAGGAGCTGTGTTATTTTGGTTTTGAGAGCATTCACTTCTTGTCCATATGTTTTACGTTCTTCAGGTGTGACTGTTGAGATGCCTTTCAGTGCTGCGTTGATGTGCCCATTTCGTCCAAGGTACTCTGTTTCAAGTTCTTGCAAGGTGTCAGCAGATGAAAGCGTAGAGAGAGTGTCTGTGAATGTGTGAAGAAGATCTTGTGAAGATTTCATGTAATAATTCTACCAGATGAACCTTATTTCTTTACCTCATCTACAATTTTGTCAAAAATTTGAGGATGATCAAGTGCGATCTGAGCCATGATCTTTCGATCAACAGTACACCTTTTTTCTTTGAGCTTGTGGATAAACTGGTTGTACTTCATGCCATTTTCTTTGAGTGCGGCGTTTATCCGTGTGATCCACAGTGATCGGAGATCACGTCTTTTCAGTTTTCGCCCTGCAAACGCATACTCTCCTGCATGGAGAACTGCTTCTTGAGCTTTTTTAAACTGCTTACTACGAGACATCCAGTAACCTTTTGCAAGATTCAGTATCTTTGAATGTCTTCGATTTGATGTGACTCCTCCTTTAACGCGTACCATATGTTAAGCTTTGCCCAGTAATTTTTTAATTTTTGTTCCCATGCGACCCTTTACAATTTTATCCTGCTTCAGTGCACGGATTCTCTTCTTTGACTTTTTCGAGATCAGATGACGAAGTTTCTGTGACCGATGGGTCACTTTACCTGTTCCTGTGATCTTGAACCGTTTTGATGCTCCTTTGTGTGTTTTTTGTTTTGCTCCCATATCTATAAACCAAATTCGATAGGATATATTGTACCTTATATTCTCTAAAATAAAACTACTTTTTTCGTGAGACGACAGCGCGGACCACGCGACCTTCCATTCGTGGCTCTTTCGAGACGTTCACATCTTCAAGTTCTTTGATAAATGAGTTCAGTAAATCAAACGCCATCTGTCTTTTGACAATTTCTCGTCCTTTGAGAGTGAGGTTGATTCTCACTTGGTTTCCATCATCAAGAAACTCCTTTGTTTTTTTAATCATTCGTTCCAGATCGGCGGGTCCGATAAAAAGTGAAATTTTGATGTCTTTTACGACACTTTTTTTTGCTCCTTTTTTCGCTTCTTTATCTTTCTTCTCTTGTTCGTATAAAAACTTTTTGAAATCAGTCAGTTTTGCGACGGGTGGTTTTGCTTTCTGCGCGATCAAGACAAGGTCAAGATCTCGCTTTGCAGCTTCATTGAGTGCGTCTTCTATTGAGAGCACACCGACCTGCTCGCCCTTATTGTCAATAACACGGAGTTCTTTTTCTTGAATCCGTTGATTCACGTAATAAAACTTACCCGATGTGTTACTCCGACTGCTAAAGTATCGACTATTCCTCAAAGTGATTAATTCAATTTATCAATATGCCCCGTGTAACAAAGTATAACACGAGGTTTATAACAATGTTGATACGGGGCGATGTTATTATAATGGTGTGAGGTGGTATTTGCAACTACTATAATACACCAATGAATAGAAGCCAAGTTATTAATGAGCTTGCTGAATTTATCTCTGTTCCTTCGGTATCTGCCAATACAAAAAAATCGAGAACGAATGCAGTGAATTTTCTACAAGAAAAGCTTGTTTCTCTCGGGTTTACTGTTGAATTACTCCTGAACGGCGACGATCCTGCAACAATATATGCTCGAAGACCTGATGCAAAAGGTAGTAAAACAATCGGAATATATGGTCACTATGATGTACAACCAGAAGATCCAGCTGACGAATGGAGCACTGACCCGTTTACCCTTACTCTGAAAAATGGAAATTTCTATGGTCGTGGAACGGCAGACAATAAAGATCATATCATCCAAAACATTGTATCAATCGAAGAACTTATACTATCGCAGAGCCTCAAAAATACTATTGTATTTATTCTTGAAGGAGAGGAGGAAACCGGGAGTGAAAATTTTTTATCGTATATTGAAAAACTAAAAAAGAAACTTGCAGAAGTTGACGTATTTTCATCACTGATGTTGAAATGTATGCAAAACATGTCCCGATGATTATTTATGCACTTCGTGGCCTTGTGTATTTTGAAATCTCAATAAAGGTAGGGGATCATGATATGCACTCTGGGGTTTATGGAAATGCGGTGTCAAATCCTGCACAGATTCTCGCCGATCTTTTTGTTCCTATGAAAGACATAACGACAGGAGAAGTTCTAATTCCGGGATTTTATGATGATGTTCGAAAGATTGAAAAAAAAGAACTTGATGTATTGCAGAACCATATCATCGCAAATAATGATTTTCAAAAAGATGCCGGTGCATATGGATTGACGTCGATGCGAGAAGTGCCTCCTTATTTAGCTCCAAAGATCTTCCCTTCGCTTGATATTCATGGAATACAATCCGGATTTCTTGGAGAAGGGCCCAAAACGATCATTCCAGCTGAAGCGCGTGCAAAATTTTCCTGTAGACAGATTTTATTACCGACTACTTTGAATCTCATAAACAGTTATCCTCACCAACATTTTCTATCAAAACGTACTCGTATGATAATCCTTTTTACTGTTCAATTGACGATCCATTTATCCAAAAAACAGCCAAAATCTTGACGGAGCATTTCGGTAATGAAACCGTGTTCATGCGTGAAGGTGGCTCAATGCCTGCAGCTGAAATCATACAGCGGGTTCTTGTGAAGCCGGTGGTTCTAACGGGTTTTGTACTGCCCGATGCCAATCTTCATGCTCCAAACGAACATTCTGATGAGGATATGTTTTGGGAGGGAATTGAGGCTTTGAAGAAGATATATCTTTGATATTATCAGGTGATATATATCATTGTTGCATTATGTTGTACTTCTACTTCATGAATGTTCGAGCTAAAAATGGTGAGGAGATCATTTAGATTTGGATAGTTCTCAGGCGGCAAATATAGAAGTTGAGAAATGCCTCGCCAGGCGTTCCAGATATATTGTGCATATTCTGATTCTGCGTAGTTTTTGATTGTTCGTGGATATTTATCGGGATCTTTTTCGATACATTCTACTAATTCAAGCTCCGCTTCTGTATGTGCTTTTGAATGTAAAGCTCCTAGAATAAAATTTGAAAATTCTCTCAAATCCATAGACTTTGGGTTAATTTCGAGGTCTAAGTTGGCATCCTTGATCGTTCGAAGAATTGCTGTCCGTAATTCTTTAGATACTCTTGGAATGCGTCCGAAATAATTAGTGGTTAAATCTTCTGCAGAGCTGCTACGTCCTCCGTATGAGTTATTTCTTATTCGATCAGATACAGTGCTGATTGGTTCAGACATAAGAGTAAAACTAGAATTTTGAATAGCTTTTCTCATAAAATCATCATCTTCTCCCATATCTTTTTTAATGTCCCAAAGTACTGAGCCGCTCGATACTGCCTTTTCATTAATGGCAAAACGAGTTACACTTGGAACAAGTCTTGGAAATCTTTCTGATTGATTGGTTATTCCAAATTCTTTTATGGTATTAATGAGATCTCTAAGACCATAAGCTCCTCTTGAAATTTCAATATGAGTATATTTAGTATCTTTTTGAGGTGAATTAACATCTTCAGCAATCCTCATTGGCGCAACAATAATTTGTGACTCTTGATTATTTTGAGTTGCTGATTGGATGTTTAAAAACATATGTGGTGATATTTTTGCATCCGCATCATTTGGAAGATGCCATTGCATCCCTTCATTTAGAGATGGATTTTGTTCACGCGCAAGTTTGAACCGTCGTATTGCTATTTCTTCTAATAATCTTCTACGAGATCCTTGTCCATTTACCGGATGTGATGACTGGGAGTCTCCATCACGAGCGATAAATGATCCATCCGTACAGTCAATCTTATGCACAGAAAGGCCTAGACCATATAAATGAGATGCCCTTCTATAAAGACGGAGATAAAATGTTTTGAGCGCATTGATTCTTTTTTGCTCATGTGGATCGGTTTTTTCTGTAATCTTTGGTATCCAGCTAAACGAATCTATTTCTTTTTCAATACTTTCCGGTTGTATATCTTGATTGACTGATTTTTCAAGAAAGTTCAATAATTGCATTGTGTGTAGATTTCCTTTTGTAGCATAGGGATAGTCAATGGAATGAACATTACCATATTCAGTTTTTTTATTATTCACATTAATCAAAACCTCAACTTCAGATGGGTCTATTCTGGATTTTTCAATACCGACAAACACGCTCATGAGATAATCTGCCAAATTACCCCTAAGGTTTTTTTCTTCTCCTGTTTCTGGCATTTCATTATGAGCAGGAACTTGCAGCGAATATATTAATTTATTTGATTGCTCTGGCATTTTTGAAAGTTTAGCCTGAACTAATTCTTCAAGCGAGAACTGTTTTCTTTCTATAAATTCTGATACATCGGCGGCATCAATAAAATCAAATAGTTCTTCATGCCCTGTATAATCTTTATATGGATGATCAGCAAAAATTGCTGATAATGTAATTGCTTGATTGAGTTGAGAGATAATAATATTATCTTGAAATGTTCCTTCTCCAATTACGATTTTTTGCAACCATTTGGGATCATAATTACTAAGGATTTTTTCGAAGTATCCTTGAATTTCTGAGGGAAATTTATTAGAAATAATTTGATTTAGTCTTTCATGTATTTCTTCAATACTGACACCATTTCTGTAAAGTGTTTTTGCAAAAAGCTCTACCACGTCCGTTCCAAATTGCGTTGCATCTTCGTCAGGAGTATAAAGCACCCCTTCGAATACACTGTTGGGTGTGAATAATAGCGTTGGGTGCTCTTCTTGAAGAAACTGTAAAAGTTTCGGATTATTTCCAACTTTAACTGAGTTGATATCTGAAATTCCTCCATCTCGTTCAATAATATGCGCATCGACTAATTGTTGTGATGCGCCTTGTATAAAAGATCGAATCAGGGAAGGTCGATATATTTCAACTTCTGGAATATTTTGAACACTATCAAAACCTTGATCAGACATGAGAATAATTAATACATTTATGCATAAATAGAATTATTTATGTGATCATTTTACTTGAAAAATATTATATATGTCAAGTACCCATTCCACTATATCCCACCTATATGATAATGTCATAGTAACCTAAATGAAAATTAAGTAAGATACGAGTAAGAATGACGTATGGTGTTCCTTGCATTTTATTCAGAACTCTTATAGGATATCGACATGGTTAAAGAAAATGAAATTGTAAAAGAAAGTACTCTCTGGGCGAACGTGTCTTTTTTCAGAGTCTGTGCGATAAATCGCACCACTACAACCATTGTTCATATAGGAACGCATATATTCGTCCCCTAGCATTAACTCCAAATATTGAGATCCCCGCCCTTGTACTCTTCGTAAGAACTCACATCGACAAAATTATTTTTTTCACTGACTCAAAATCTGGCTTTGACTTAAACTTTCGAGATGAATATTGCGATTGTATATTCAGACTTTCCATTTCTATTCCTGTATTTTTTTTTATCTCACTCGCAAACTTTGCAGGATGTGCTGTCGAGATAACCACATCTACGCCATCAAATGGCACTTTTTCAGAAGCACTCCACGCGACTGCTGTATGCGGATCAAGGAGGTAATTATGATCTGTATACACACATTTGATTGTCTCAATAGTCTCTTGATCAGATATGGACACAGCACGTATATCTTTTCGAAGTTGAGTCATGTCGTTCTTATAAAGATGAAGTATCCGCTCGAAGTTGCTCGGATCGCCGATATCCATTGCCGTTGAAACTGTCTGAATAGTTTCTTGAGGAGTGTATATTCCAGATTGGAAGTACTTAACCACCGAGTCATTGGCATTACTTGCGATGAGAAACGAATCAATCAGCAGACCAATCTTTTTTGCATACAATCCCGCAGTCACATTGCCCATATTGCCAGATGGAACAGTAAAACGTATTTTTTTACCGCTTTGTTTCAGAAGAGAAACTGCATAAGCGTAATAGATCATCTGAGGGAGGAGGCGTCCAATATTTATCGAGTTTGCCGAGGTAAGATTGAAGTTTGCAAGCTCTGGGTCAGTAAAAGCGTGCTTCACCACTTGTTGGCAGTCATCAAATGTCCCATCTATCTCAATTGGATAGACATTCTCTGCAACTCGTGTGAGTTGATCATGCTGGAGTTTGCTTACTCGTCCTTTGGGGAATAGAATAAAGACATTCATTTGATCACTTCCCCCAAAGCCATGTGCGACAGCCCCACCTGTATCACCCGATGTTGCCGTGAGGACCGTGATCTCCTTTTTCTCTTTTTTCAAAAAATACTCCATGAATCGTGGCAGAATCTGTGCCGCGACATCTTTGAATGCCATGGTGGGACCGTGAAAGAGTTCGAGTACGTATTTTCCAGCAATATTTCGTATTGGCAGGGGAAATGAAAGTGTATCTTCAAGAATACTTTTGAGAGTACTTGGTGGAATCTCATCTGCAAGAAAGGGTGAAAGTACTTGAATCGCAATGTCTGACAAAGATTGTTGAGATGATACTGTATCAGTATGTAGGTGAGGGAATTCTCTTGGAACGAATAGTCCCCCATCTGGTGCAAGTCCTTGAAACACTGCATCGCCAAAGGATCTACACACTGTTGTATTTTTGGTACTCACATACTTCATATCTTTGACCGAATCAGTGACAAAAGATCAGGAGCCGTCTGATCAAATGAGTTGTGCTCGTCATAAGGAATCGTGATATCTGCAAGTGCCGCGTACTTCTCGCTTCTGAAGTCAAGAAGTTCGGGATAGCAACGCTTGAGTGCAGAAGTTGTGGATTCAAAAGGTCCTTTATGAAAGCTTGATCCCCAAATCACGGGTTTTGGATCTGTGATGTATCTCTGATAAAGCTGGTCCGCATACTCAAGAGTCGCTTCGAGGTACACAACGGTACTTTTTGCCTTGAGCTCTAGAACAAAGCTCTGAGGAATATATATGATACTTCCTGTTGCATCAATGACTATGTTACTTTTGGGATGGGTATCAATGTAGTTGCAGATCTCCTGAACAGATTCGTTCTCATACTGCAAGTATTTTTTTGAGTTCTCTTCATACTGAGGGTCTGTCGGGTAGCCCATCCATTTTGCAATATCTGCAAGTCCCGCATATCCCTGCGCATCAAGCACAGGTCTCAGACTTTCTTCAATCATCTCGTCACAGGAGAACATATGATAATTGAGCTTCTTGAAGAAGCGTGACCAGTGAGTTTTCCCAATTCCGGACATCCCAATAAGTGTGATAATCATTGCATTTTTTTTGACTCATCAATTTTTTGCTCAACACGTGTTTGCGCTTGTGTGACAAATGCTTCAAGCTTCATACTCTCAGTCTTACCTTCACGGTTTCGCACATTGATCTCTCCTGTCTTGATTTCCGTGTCACCAACTATGATCATAAAGTTGATTTTTTCTTTCTGAGCATTGCGGATCTTCTTCTGCATGGACTCAGATTTTTCATCAACATTGACTCGAATTCCTGCATCTTTCAATGACTGTTCAATAGTTGCGGCATACTCATTGTGTCGTTCTGCAATAGGGATTACTTTCACCTGCACGGGCGAAAGCCAGAACGGAAAAGCGCCTGCATAATGTTCAATGAGAATTGATAAAAATCTCTCAATTGAGCCCATAATAGCTGCATGAATCATGACAATTCGTTCATCTTCGCCACTCTCATTGACGCAGCTCAAGTCAAAGCGTTCAGGCATGTTCATGTCAAGTTGAATAGTCGCAACTTGCCATTCTCGCCCAAGAGAATCATGTGCCATAAAATCAATTTTTGGACCATAAAATGCCGCTTCACCCAGTGCTTCGGAAGCTTCTACATTCTTTTCTTTCACAATATCTCGGAGCATATCTTCTGCCTGTTTCCATTTCTCAGCTCCTCCGAGGTACTTCTCTGGGGCTTGAGGATCATGAAGTGAGAGTCGAATATTGAGGTCAAATCCAAACGTTGCATAAAACGTCTGAACAATGTCCCAAATACTCAAAAACTCTTCCTTTACTTGGTCAAATCGACAAAAGACATGGGCATCATCTTGTGAGAAAGCTCTCACACGTGACAGTCCGGAAAGCTCGCCTGTCTGTTCGTCACGATAACATGTTGTTGTGTTTGCATAGCGTTGTGGAAGCTCGCGGAAGCTCCATTTCTTTCTCGCATAAATCTGTGTGTGATGCGGGCAGTTCATGGGCTTCATAGCAAACTCATGACCTTCACGAGTTGTGATTTTGAAGAGTTCGTCCGAAAATTTATCCCAGTGACCTGATGTTTCGTATAGTTCTTTCTTTGTAATATGGGGTATTTCAACGCGACTGTATCCCTTTTCCTCACGCAATTTCCATACATATGCATCAAGGAGATTGCGAACACATGTCCCTTTTGGTGTCCAGAGTGGGAGTCCTGGTCCGACTAAGTCTGAAAAGACAAAAAGATCAAGCTCTTTACCCAGTTTTTTATGATCTCTCTTCTTTGCTTCTTCACGCATAAAAAGATAGGCATCAAGTTTTTTTTGTGTGGAGAATGCTGTTCCATAAATTCGTGTGAGCATTTTGTTTTTCTCATCGCCATGCCAGTACGCACCTGCCATTGAAAGCAGTGCAAACGCCTTTATCTCACCAGTTGAGCTCACATGAGGACCCGCACACAGATCAACCATGGATCCTTCTTCACCAGGCTTTCCTGTCCAGTAGATAGAGATATCTTGTCCTTTTTCCTCTGCAATGGAGATCCACTCAAGTTTATAAGGATTATCAGCAAAAAGTGTTCGCGCCTGCTCTGGCGATATGATTTCTTTTGTGATAGGGATATCTTTATCAATCAGCTCTCTCATGCGCTTCTCAATACGTGGAAAATCACTTTCAGTTACGGTGATTTTTTCCTTTCCCTCAGGAGATGAATCAAAGTCAAAGTAAAAGCCATCATCTGTCGCAGGACCCATGGCAAGGTGAATGCTTGGGTACAACTCTTTGACCGCTTGGTGGAGCACATGTTCTGCTGAATGTCTGAGTGCGTATAGGTAATCTGCGTTGTTCATATTTTTATTAAGTATTAAAAAACCCTCCGTGGTGGAGGGTGCGTTGTATCATCTCACTACCCTCCGTGTTAACGGGATTTTCGGGTAGTGGTAAGAGATTCTTGTATATAAATCATTTGGAATAATTGTATCACGTGGGGGACATAAGTCAAGATACCGGACAGACAATAGGAGTCGTATATTCAAGGAACAGTGGAATAGATATGCCAATATCATCTGAGGTGCTCATGATCCCGTATGGTCCAGCAGATTTGATCCGGTCAATTCTTGCGGGGTTACAGTTTGCAGCAGTGTTATACTCCTTTTCATTTTCATCAAACAGATATGGACTGCCCCAAGGATCACGGGTAAAGGCAGATATATCAACCACACCTGCAGAAGAAATTTTGGTAAGGACGTTTATCCAGTTAACATAACACGTATCGGTCGTTGGAATATCTCTATACACTTTGTTTGCAGGAAGCCTACAAGCACAATCAGAGCAACCGCTTCCTGTTATTGCATTTGCAGTTTTGCCAGTTTTTATTCGAGCTGTTTCAAGAGCCTGGATAAAATCATTCATGTCTTGTTTACTCTTTGCGATTTGTGCGTCCTTAATAGTATTTGCGTATGAAAGCGCACCAATTGTTGAGATGAGTCCAATAATTGTGATAACCACTATTAGTTCTATAAGAGTAAAACCCTTTATGTTATTTCTTTTTTTCATATGGCATTATTTATATAAGTCCAACAGCTGACGTAACCTCATGTATTGTTTTTTCTGCAACCATGTTTGCACGCGCTGATCCTGTTTTTCGAAGCTCATGTATATAATCCATATCCTTGAGAAGTGCTGTTTTCTGAGTTCTTATCTCTGCAAAGTACTCAAGGAAGTATTGAAGTAACGTTTTCTTGATTTCAACGTCACCTATCGTCCCTTTTCGGTATCGTTCTTTCATGTCGTTCAGCTTTTCAGCGTTATACTCAAGAAGTTCAAAGTAACGAAATGCAACATTCTTTTCTGGATTCCCTGGATCTGTGGGGTGAATACGTGCCGGATCGGTGACAATCGACATAATCTGTTTTTTGACAAGTTCTTCGGTGCCAAATATCGGAATGTCATTTCCGAGTGATTTACCCATCTTGCGTTTTCCATCAATGCCTGGGACACGGGCAACATTTTTTTGAACGACAAGTTCAGGGATTTTGAGAACGGATCCATATCTATTGTTAAATGTTCGCGCGATGTCTCGTGTCATCTCCACATGTTGAGTCTGGTCTTCGCCGACAGGGATGAGATCAGGCTGAAAGATGAGGATATCTGCTGCCATGAGGACGGGATAAGAGAAGAGTCCATAATTTATACTGTCTTGATCTACATTATTTTGAAGCTTATCTTTATACGCATGCATGCGCTTGAGTTCAGCCATTGTGACGGTATTATTGAGGATTGTTTGAAGGTAAGGAATAGCTGGAATATCACTTTGGATATAAAAAGTCGTTTTCTCAGGATCGAGTCCAAATGCCAGGTACTCGATGAAAATATTCATAGTGTTACTCATCACTTCTTCAGGATTAAAAACATTGTTTAGCGCATGGAGGTTTGCCACAAAGTAAAAGCATTCATTGTTTTCTTGATAAGAAACATGAGGCTTGACTGCACCAAAGTAATTCCCAAGGTGCAGTCCTTTAGTTGAGCTCGGTGTAATTCCTGAGAGGATACGTTTCATAAAATTCATCAAAGAAAAGATGTGAGCCCGAGAGGACTTGAACCTCTGGCCTTTACAATGTCAATGTAACGCTCTAGCCAACTGAGCTACGGGCTCTTTATGTACACATTATACCAGTCTCTCTCCGTTAGTAAACGCATATTTGCTATAATCATAAGTATTATCCATTTTTATACTTATCCTATGATACGCAAAAATTTTACTGAGTTCTTAGGTACATTTTTCCTCGTCCTGACAGTTGGTATTTCTCAAAATCCCTTTGCCATTGGCGGTGTTCTTGTTGCACTTGTCTACATGGGTGGCTATATCTCAGGAGCGCATTTTAACCCCGCAGTGACACTTGCTGCATATATGAATAAAAAGCTTTCTGCATCAGTTGCGATACAGTATGTTATCTCACAGATGGCAGGAGGAGTTGCAGCAGCTGCAATGGTTGGGATCATTGTAGGAACAGCATTTCTCCCAGCGGTACCGTCAGGAGCTGATATGAGCGCGGCGCTTCTTGTAGAGATACTATTCACCTTCTTGCTTGCATTTGTGATCTTGCATGTTGCTGCGACAAAAGAGACAAAGGGCAACCAGTATTATGGTGCGGCAATCGGTATTACGCTCATGACTGCTGCATTTGTCGCAGGACCGATCTCAGGAGGAGCAATCAATCCTGCCGTTGGGGTAGCTCCATATATTTTGAAACTCTCATCGATTGGAGAAAGCTTGCAGACCATAGGCATCTATAGCCTTGGACCTCTCGCTGGAGGATTCTTCGCAGGAATGATATATAAGATGATGCAACCTGAAGGTTCGAAGGCGAAGTAATATTTGTTAGACGTAAGATATCAGATGTAGGGAACGCATACATGCGCTCCGTTAAATCCGTTCGATGAATCGAACCACTACAGTTTTTTTTGAAATTAAGCGTTGAGCCAGTCGCCGACTTGAAAGTTGGTTTTCTTCCCAACGCAATATCAGCACGATCAATAAGATCAGTTGTTTTCTTGTAGTAGCCGTATGACTTCAGCGCTTCCGCGTTTTGCTTTAGAACCTTTTTTGAGGTTACTTTTGAGATTATTTTTGAGTTCTTATTCATATGCTTGTATTGTTGCAAAATAAATATGTCAAATCAATGAGAGGCTAATGAAGGTTATTACTACTCGGTATCTTTCATTTGCTTTCCACCGTTAAGTTATTTTCTGCTATCTGTTTGCCTTTGTCTTCTTTGGATAAATAATTTTCTTTCGTTGAAACTTTTTTGCCGCTTTTTAATTCCAAATCTTTGCGCGCCTTTCCTGCTACACCTCCGCCTTCTTTAGCCACAATTTTATTTTCAACAAAACCTTGTGCGTTTTTATTTTGAGCGATTTCTGTCGTAGAAGCTTCTCCTAACATAGTAAAAATGAGTTCCAAATCGTTCATGTGGTCACGCAAATTTTGTCGTTTGAGATTTTTATGCTTTTTGTATTCGCTTGGCGTCATTCCAAAAGTCGCCTTTGAAATTTCAGCCGTCAAAATCGCATATTCATTTTCTTCCTTCACTCCTCGTTTCTGCCATTCGTTCGTAAGTGTTTCCCGAACAGCAATGCCTCTCATTCGCTTTTCAATCCAGCTGTTTGAGTAACCTTTTGCTTCGTACAAAGCACGCGTTCGTTTAATCGTCAATTCTGGGTCTTCAATCTCCTGTACACGCTCATACCCTACGCGAGCAAGCCACCGCTTGAGCGGCTCAACCTTCGGCGAGGAAATTGTTTGAATAATGCGAAGTACCGTTTCAGTATTTGCACAGTCCGTATCTCTCATTTTTCCGTCTGGTGCTTGCATCTTCAACTGTCCGATTTTTTCGGACACTTCAGAATACCCTTCCTTTGTAAGCTTTTTCTTCAAATCGCTCCAGTATTTTCTTGAGCGTTCCGTTCCAGTGATAACTTTAATAATGTCAATAATAGAAAACCACCACTCATCATTATGTAATGTTTTGCGTATTCTCTTTTGTTGGAAAATAGCTATTTTAATTGTTGGGATTTTGTTAATCATATTAATTGTGCTGAAATATTTTTGTGCGATGATATTCGAGATATGCCACACGACCGATGATTGGTAAATCTTCTATGATTTGGTTTTCAAATATTCGAAGACGACCCAAAGTGTCTTTTGAAAGTGTACTTGAAACGATTAGTTCTTTTTTGTCGGAAAAAGTTATAATTCCTCTATCAAGCAAACGATTAAATGTTGGACTAAACAAAAATCCATTACGTAAATCAAGTCTTTCGCTGTTATCAGACATTGTCCACGGTTTGATATGACTTGCTGTTAAAATTCTTGTATCATCGATCCCTGTTATGGGGCATTTTTTAAGTGACATTATAAGTTTTTTTCTAAACAGATTTTGACCGATACGAATAGCTGTAATTACATCTTTCGTCGTGATTAAATCTTTAGGTGATAAAACGAGTTTATTTTCGTCATATTCTTCTAATGCGAAAGTGCCCTCATCAATTTTTTTGAAGTTCTTGTAATTTTTTATTTCGTAACTAACTCATCAAGCGAAACATCCAAAGCCTTGGCAAGCTTTTGGATTGTTTCATGTGTCGGGTTTGGGCTTTGATCAAGCTCAATCTTAACAACGGTATTCAAAGAAATATCCTCTAATTTTGAAAGCTTATCCTGCGAAATAGCTTTTTCCTGCCGTAGTTTTTTTTTATTTTTACCAATTGTTGAGATAGTTTTATGATAGATATACTATCTATAATGTAAGGATAGTAATGTAATATATGTACCCCTTCTATTATATGATAGACAAAAATATTAAAAAGGTAAAAGATCTACGAGGGAGCACTTTGACGTTTCCCGCGAATGGGTTGGTTGGGTCAAGTCCCACCCGCCGAAGCCAAGATCATTGTGCGTAGGCGGAACCGACGGGACTTGAACCCGCAACCTCTTCCGTGACAGGGAAGCGCTCTAACCAAATTGAGCTACGGCTCCTATATTCTCTTCACAATTGTATCAAATCGGACTTACTTCTGATAAGTATATATTCTAACATCAAGAGGCGTTTCTGTGAAGCTCAATATTTATATCTCTGTGACAGTACTTATATTCATCTGCCAATCAACCCCACTTTACAAATAAAAGTATTAAATACAATATGCTTGACAATCCTATAACATATGTTATACTTACTTTCAGATGCTAAGGTTTTTCCACCTAACGAGAAACTTTAGCATTTTTTTATGGTAAAAAATATTACGGTACTACTATTTCTTATAGTACTACTGATTATACCTAAGACAATTTCAGCTAGTTCAATTGCAGGTCAATCTGCAACCCTTCAGGTTGCAGAAGAGGCAAAAGAACTTCGTATCGACATGTACGTTGAACGCACTGTTCAACGTGCTGTCATTCGTGAACTGCTTGCTTCGTACAACTCTCCTCTTGCTGACGAGACTGATGCATTTATGTCCGCATGTATTTCATATGATATAGACTGTTATCTCCTCCCTTCGATTGCAGGGCTTGAGTCTTCATTTGGAAAGTTTACTCACCCGGAATCACAAAATCCATTTGGTTGGGGTGGTGGACTTATCATGTTTGACTCGTGGAGCGAAGGATTTGACACCGTCGCGAAAGGTTTGAAAAACAACTATATTGGTCGTGGTGCAGAGACGATTGAGGAGATGGGACCGATATATGCAGCAAGTCCCACATGGGCTGTGCGCGTGAGGTCAATTCACTCAAAGTTTGTCCGCCTTGAAGAGGATAAGAAGGTGATGTACTCCCGCCTTGCACAGAATCTATAAGCTCTCTCCCCTCATCACCTCTTCCATGGTATAATAACCGTGATTTATCAATCTATTACTCAAATTTTCACATATTTTTATGTATAGCTTTAAGCGAAAAAACCTCCCGAAAAATACCATCGAATTCACTCTCTCTATACCGTGGGCTGACATTGAGACAGAGTATGCTACAGCTTTTGAAGAGATGCGTAAGAATTTGAAAACAGAAGGTTTCCGCAAGGGTAAGGTTCCAAAGGACATTGCTGAAAAAAATCTTGATCGAAGTGCTGTGTATGAACACATGCTTCGTGCTCACCTCCCAAAAATATATGGAGAGATTATCAAAAAGGAAAGTCTTAACCCACTCATTTCTCCGAGAATCGAACTTACCCAAGCTGAGGAAAAGAAAGATTGGGAAGTAAAGATGTCAACAGCACTCGCACCAGAAGTGAAGCTTGGTAAGTATAAAGAAAAAGTAAGTGCAGCAAGAGCACAAGTCAAAAAATCAGATATCTGGGTTCCCGGAAAAGGTCCAGAGCCGACAAAAGAAGATAAAGACAAGCAAGATCAGGCAGTATTTCAGGCGACACTTGACGCGCTTCTTTCTGAAGCAAAGGTCGAGATCTCAGACCTCATCCTTGATGAAGAGGTTAGTCAGCGCCTTGCCAAGCTTGTCGATGATATTCAACGCGTAGGTCTCACGATGGAGTCATATTTGAAATCAAAAGATTTGACGAAAGAGAAGCTTCAGGAGCAGCTGAAGAACGAACTAGAAGCGACATATAGGACAGAGTTTATCCTCCAAAAAATAGCCGATGAAGAAGGAATTAAAGTAGAGCAAAAAGATCTTGATACGATGCTTTCAGGTGTCAAAGATGAAAAAGCTCGCCAGGAAGCAGCAAAAAATATGTATTACTATGCTTCACTCATGCGCAAGCAGAAGACACTTGATTATATAAATAGCCTGTAGTATAATTGGGGATGCTTTTTAGTACTCAAAAGAAGACAAATAGGCCTATGCAACAGCAAAAAAACAAAACTGCTGAACACGAAAAAGAATCCTCTCTCCAAGGATCTGTCGCTTCTTTGTCAAAAGATACTATCAAAAAAGTAGGGAATGCATTCGGTGATATTGGAAAAGGTCTTTTTGAACAGCTCATGAATCAGGAAAGTTTTGAAAAATCTCCCCCTCGTGAATCACTTCAAAATCAACAAGAACAACCTCAGCTTAATCGTGAACGAGGCAACATCTTCAGTTACCGCGAGATTGAAGAAGAACGACAAATGTCTGAGATCAAGGAGCTTATTCAAGCGATAAAGCAAGAGGTTGAAAGTATTAAAAAAGCAGACTCAGCACTCATGAGTGAAGTGAGAGACATTGAGAAATTGACCATCAACACCCTTCCAGAAAAGCCTGGCATATATCACATTCGATTTCTTGAGATTGTCCTGAAAGTCCTCCAGACGATGAGACTTAAAATAGGAGAATCAGGAACGTGGATGACGGCCCTTCACTCAAAGAAAGCAAAGAGAGGTTCTGCATTTGCCGTGAACTCGAAGAAGAGCGGAACGTCATACTCTTTGTCTCAGGAGCTTTCAAACTCACGAAGCGTGCAGTGACACCTACTCAAGAACTCCCAGAACACTCGTTACGCCGTGTGCCCAACTGCCTTTTGAGCTTGGTGTGTACTTTGCCATAATCTGTTCGGGGGTAGTCAACCCCTTATCAATATAGTTTTTTTTCAAGCCCTTTGCGATTGTTTCAATGGCATCCGGATATGAATCAAAGCGAGTTACTTTATTTCCATATATCCCCCATCCCCAGCAGTTATGAGAGTTTGTTGGGATAAACTTGCATGCTGTTGACTCCTGCATTGATATCGCCGGAATAAGGCGATAATCAAGGCTATACTCATCGGACATTGTCACAATAAAATCGGCATGTTCGTATAGTGGTGAGTCGTATTTGCGGAAGAATGCTTTTAAGACGGCAACACGTCTATCACTTGTCCCATGATCGAGATAATACTCTATGTCTTCGTTTGTGAAAGCATCTCCTGTAATGCTCTCAAACTCTTGCATGATGATCGTAATTTGAGTATTTTTTATAGTGTTCACATGAATATAGCGCGCAATACCTATATTGAGTGCAAGCATGATGAAGAAGATGGGAACGAGCGTCAGTAATTTCTTTGGCATTGGTTCACTATATAGTGTTACAAGGGAGTTTGTCAATAATTACTCTCTTTTATAAACATAAGTTTTAAATGATTTATCATCAATTGTTTCGACGAGCATTTTCTCTAAAAGAGGAATTTTGAATGCATGAGAAATAATTGTAACTGATTTCTTCGTGTTTGTATCAAATCGCTCTTGAAGTTCGAGAATAATTTTTGGAAATAAGTACAGATAGATGATGTCGGCCTGTGAGTAATCAATCTCTCGGATATCCTTTCTTTCAAATGTGAGAGGGTGGTTTTGAAATCGCCCCCGGATCTTTGCAAAGTGTATGACGAGCGCATTTACATCATATCCAATGCCACGAACACCGTACTTTGCTGCTGCAGCTCTGAGAATTCTACCGTCCCCACATCCAAGATCGATCATTAATTCTCCCTTTTTCATCTTGACGTGAGAAAGCAGTTTCTCAATATCCTTCTTTTTTGTAGGCACGTATGGAGCGCCAGCAAACCATGAAATTATCAGAAAAATCGTATAAACACTTGTCGAGATGAGGATAAGGAGCAATAATGCAGCGGCAGTTAATGAAATTACCTCGATTGGCATACGTTATAGTATAATATCTACAACCATTTGGATATAGGAATGCAGTTGCCCCTATAGCTTAAAGGATAGAGTACTGGTCTTCGGAACCAGTGATGGGGGTTCGATTCCCTCTAGGGGCACCAACAACGAACTTAACGGCTTGAAACTTTATCTTACTCTCCGGCCTGCCTGCCGGCAGGCAGGAAAAATGAAAGGAAATTTTTGGTTTTGCTTCGCCGTTATAATAAAATCATTGTTTTGCACACTTGTATTATAACTTAACATTGAGTCAGAACACAAGTAAATGCTATAATAACCATGTTAATAAGTTTTCATACAATATGGCAAAATCAACGGCGCAAAAATTTGGCGAAAACATGAAAAAACTACGCACTGAGAAAGGCATGTCGCAAGGCGACATTTGCCGAGCGTTAGGGTTAGACAGGGCGTATATTAGTAATGTCGAGAATGGCAAACAAAATCTAACAATTAGCACAATGGAAAAGGTCGCCAAAGTGCTTGGAATGAGTGTTGATCAACTTTTAAAATAAATTTATGAATAATACATTAGACAAAAATGAAGCAATCAAATCATTAGTACGAACGGCGGTCGAATCGTATGCAACAGGATTCCAAGCTCGCCACGAGGGCGAAGTAGAAAACCCCGAGGGAACTTTGAATATGAAAATTCACAATGTGTTCATTGCGGCACTTGGTTCAGATATTCAATACTATTCCGCCCTCGTTCGCTCACTCGATAGTTCTCTCGGAAATATGCTTGAAAAATTGGCGATCAATATCGCCATGTTTTCCTATGAGGTAAAAAGAGAAGTTCAAGGTCCGCTTGGGCCAGAGCAAACTTCAAAAATTGCTGATTTGCTTGAAAAATACAAACGGCGTGAATTAACTCCACCAAGTATTGATGATTACCAACCTCTACGAGTAAAACCTACTGATGATAGATTGTCTGCAAAACGACACGATAGCGATTATTGCTTGATCGATAAAGAAACGGGAGAAAATTTTCTCATCGAATTAAAAATTGGTGGTGATTTGGATAATAAAAAAGCTCGTTCAGAAAAAGAGGCGCTTTTAGAGCAATTTGCAATTCTCTCAAACACGCTCCCAGAAGATCAAAAAATAAAAATTTTCTTTGCGACAGCTTATAACCGATACGGAGAAGATAAGCCGTGGAGACAAGAAAGAGTGAGGCAATTTTTTGCCGACGAAGAATTACTTATTGGACGAGATTTTTGGAATTTTGTTTGCAAATCTGATGACGGATATAATATTTTTTTAGAAACCTATAAAGAAATTTTTTCAAATATTCGCTTGCGAAGAAATATAGTCGATATGAGTTTATGGAAAGGATTAATCCAATACGCCATATGACAAAAGTAGACGCAATAAAAAAAGTTTTGGAAGATAATGGTGGAATTGCCACTTGGGAAATTATCTACAACGAAATTGAAAAATATTATCCTGAAGCCAAAGTATCAAAAGAGTGGTCTGCAGGCATTCGTGGTGTCTTGTATCGTGAAATTAAGAATAACAGAAATTTCAAAAAAATAGACGAGGGAACTTTTACTTTGGCTGATTACGACGAAACTAAATTGGTACTATCTCCAAAAGATTTAATAACAACGAAAGATATTGTTACAGCAATTCGTATTGGTCAAAATCAGTTTAGAAAAAAGTTGGTTTTATCACTGAAAAAATGTCCAATTACAGGTATTGATGACACAAGAATTTTAATAGCGAGCCATATAAAACCTTGGATGATGTCGGGCAATGTAGAGAGATTAGATTTAAACAATGGTTTTTTATTTAGTCCTACTTTTGATAAATTATTTGATCGAGGGATAATAACTTTTTCGGATGAGAAGGAGTTGATAATTTCAAAATCAATCTCAAGTATAAATCTTGAAAGACTTAATATTTATGAGGGTAAAATTATTGTGGATTTACCAGTTAAAGGAAGAGAAAATTATTTGGAATATCATCGTAATAAAATATTTTTACACAACTAATTTATGACTCACGACGAAATTACAAAAATAGCAGTTTTTAGGAAAAAGGAAATCCGTAAAATAATCCATAAAAACGAATGGTGGTTTTCAATCATTGATATCATCGAGGCTCTGACTGAAACAGAAAGACCTAGAAAATATTGGAGTGATTTGAAGAAAAAACTTATAAAAGAAGGTTATCGTGAAGTGTCCGAAAATATCGGACAGTTGAAAATTGCTTCCCCTGATGGGAAAAAACGAGAAACAGATTGTGCAAACACAGAAACAGTATTTCGCATCATTCAAGCTATTCCGTCATCAAAGGCAGAGCCATTTAAGCGGTGGTTAGCCAAAGTTGGTTATGAAAGAGTGCAAGAGATAGAAAATCCTGAATTAGCGACAAAAAGAACAAGAGCTTTATATAAAGCAAAAGGGTATTCTGATGCTTGGATTGAAAAGAGAATGCGTGGCATCGAAGTACGCGAAACTCTTACTGACGAGTGGAAAAATCGTGGCGTAAAAGAGGGTCAAGAATATGCCATATTAACAGCCGAAATTTCGCGTGCTACTTTTGGCATGACACCAAGTGAGTATCAAAAACTCAAAGGATTGAAACGAGAAAATTTGCGCGACCACATGAATGATTTGGAACTAATTTTTACTATGCTTGGCGAAGCATCGACGACAGAAATTGCAAGAAATAAAGATGCAAAAGGTTTTATCGAAAACAAAACAGTCGCTCGTGAAGGTGGAAGTGTTGCCGGTAAGGCGCGAAAAGACCTTGAATTAAAAAGTGGCAAGAGAGTTTCAACAAGTAAAAATTATCTGCCAGAGAAAAAAGACACAAAGAAATTAAAATAATGCAGAATCTCGGTCTTTGGTTTTTAAATGATGTTATTTGGGTAAAAACGGATGCCCTGCCAAACCTAAACGGAAGAAGATTTACCAACAATCACGAAACTTTGATTTGGTCAGTCAAAAAC
>Ga0209702_10003140_pt1 | contig 26684 bp, 22 predicted proteins | sample FRY01_FD_187210 | JGI IMG/M metagenome (GOLD analysis project Ga0209702, IMG submission 187210) | Freshwater microbial communities from Lake Fryxell liftoff mats and glacier meltwater in Antarctica - FRY-01 (SPAdes) (version 2) | ecosystem: Environmental > Aquatic > Freshwater > Ice > Glacier... | reverse complement strand
GAAGGACTTTGATCGCCTCTAGCCTTGTCTTCGTCTTTAGGTTTTGCCTTAAATTCGGGTCTTTCTTTTTGGCCTTCTTTAGCAGGAATTTCGGCTTTGTGTTTTGCTAAAACGGCTGTTGGATTCTTAGGGTTTTCCTTTGTGCCACGAAGATGAATCACTAATCCGTTCAGGAAATTACGCAACACTTGGTCGCCACATTCCACATAATTTTCGTGGTCTTCAGCACGGAAAAAAGCACTTAATTCTGTTTTTGAAATTCTAAAATCTACTAATTCTAAAATTTCAACTATTTGGTCATCGCGCAACATTAGAGCCACCCGAAGTTTTTTGAATATGTCGTTATTTGTCATTTGAAAAAGGGTATTGTGTTTAGGAAGTTTAAAAGATTTAAAATTCTAAACTATTTTAAAAAAGCCAAAGATAAGCATTTACAAAACCATCTCGCCATAATTTTTCGTTATGTTGTCCGCCTTTGACAATGGTTTTTTGCGTGAGATGCAAACAGCCGCATCGTTTTTCGGCAATCAAATCTTCAATTTTTTCGAGATCGGCAATCACGTCGGCGTCTCCTTCATTATCGCCACAGAGAAAATAAATTTTGGTTTTAAGCTTTGAAGTTTTTTCAGTTAATGCAACAATTTCCTTTCTGTTGAACCAGAAAGATGGCGAAAAAATTCCCGCTTTCCCAAAGACTTTTGGATATTTCAAAACAGCATAATACGAAACCAAACCTCCAAGCGAGCTTCCCATAATTCCTGTGTTGCGGGCATTGGTTTTTGTTCTGTATTTAATGTCAATTGCTGGTTTGAGAGTTTTTACAATAAAATCAAGGTAATTATCAGCATTTCCACCGCCATATTTCGCATTTTTATAGGGCGTTAATTCTTCCATTCGTTTTTCGTTTCCGTGTTCGATACCTACGACAATGACTTGTGCTTTGAGGCTGTCCAGTTTTTCGTCCACATTCCATTCGCCCACAAAGGAAGTTTTGGTATCAAAAATATTTTGGGCATCGTGCATATAAATCACCGGATATTTCTTTTTGGAATCATCGTAATTCTTTGGTAAATAAATCCAGATTTTTTTTGTTGTTTTTAGCTGTGGCGCTTCGATGGTGAAAGTTGAAACTTGTTTTGAAGCAGTACTTTGCTTCGTCTGTTCGCCATTTTTACTCGGGTCTTGAGCCAAGGTTTTCGTTGTTGCAGTACAAAGAATAATAAGTACTAAAAGTTTTCGAATCATCAATATGGTTTTTTTGTATTTTAGCTAAAAATAATAATTTGATGAATACTTTCGAAGAAAAAAGAAGTTTACTTTTAGAAATGATTGCCTTTTCTACCGTTGATGGGCAATTGCACAAAAGAGAATACGAGTTTTTGTCCATTGTGGCCAGTGAACTGAATTTAGACACAGCCGTTTTTAACGATTTGTTTCATCAGGAATTGCCGCTAATACATATAAAATCAGAGTTTGGACGCATTCAACAGTTTTATCGATTGGCTTTATTGATGCACAGCGATGGTGTTTTGCATAGTAAGGAAGAGAACGCTATTCAACAAATTAGTCTCAATATGGGACTCAATCCAGTGGCAACAAAACGCATTCTAAAATTGATGAAAAAGGGATCCAACCCATTGATTGATCCCAAAGTATTATTAAATATTTTTCAGGAGCAACACAACTAAATCAGCGACTCTCTAGCTTTATTCCTTAGAAACTATCGTTAACAAATCTGCCACAGAAATAGGTTTGGGAATATAGCCAATGATATCCGTGAAGGTTTTAGACTTGTTTTTATCTTCAATTGCAATGGAAGAACTCACGATATAAATAATGATATGTTTGTTGATTTTAGATTTTATCCTTTTGATTTCTTCCATAAATTCCCATCCATCCATAACGGGCATATTAATGTCCAATAAAATGATGTCGGGAATGGAATCAATGTTTTCCAATGAATTATTTAAAGCAACAACCGCTTCTTTTCCATTAATGAAGGAAGAAAGTGCAGAAAAAACACCCGATTTTTCAATTAATTTATGGATGATTTTTTGGTAAATAGCATCATCGTCAATAACCCAGATTATCTTTTTTTTCATTTGATATAAATTTTAAATGTTGATCCTACATTGGGTTCACTTTCCAAGGTTATGGTTCCTCCCATAGCGTCTATTTGATTTTTTGTAATAAATAGTCCAATTCCTCTTGCATCTGGATTAGTACTGAATGTTTTGTACATTCCATATATCTTGTCGCCATTTCTCACCAAGTCAATACCGATGCCGTTGTCTGAAATTTCAATAACATCATTGTCTTTTTCTTTAAACAAATTTATAGTTATTACTGGTTTTCGTTGAGGATCTCTGTATCGAATAGCGTTCGATATTAAATTGTAAAAAATACTCTCGAGATAGGCCGAATTGTAGTTTATCGTTGCATCATCAGGAATGTTTGTGATAAAAGTAACGTCGTTTAAGCGTATGTTTTCTAAAAGAACCTCTTTTGCCTTATTAATATACTTGTTCAAGTTCAATGGTTTTGTGACCAAGTTGATATTTGTATTTATATTCACCACCTCATTCAGGTGTTTCATTGTTTCGTCGAGTGAATTGGAAACAGATTTCAGCAAATCCATCATCTCTTTTCGTTCGACTTCTGAATCTGCCGATTCAATTAAGGAGATAATAGACTCAATATTGCTGGTATGCGATCTCAAATTATGTGAAACGATGTAAGAGAAATTCAACAATCTTTTGTTCTGTTCGGTAACTATTTGTAGGGAGTTATTTAAGTCTTTTTCTGCTTCTTTCATAATGGTAATGTCAATCATAATACCTCTTGAAATTACAGGTTTGCCATCTTCAAAAACATAATTCATAATGTCTCTTATCCATATTACTTTCCTGTTTTTTGTAATCATACGGTATTCATAATCGTGATTAGTGTAGTTTTTGTTAAATTTGGCAGATAATGCCACTGCAAATTCACGATCTTCGGGATGAATATGATTTTCCCAAAAATCAGGAATTTCTAGAAAATTTTCTACTGAATACCCTAATAGATTCTCTATTTTTTTACTTATAAAAGTGGAAGTTTTTGTTTCAAGGTCATATTCCCAAACAATCCCGTCAATGGTGTCGATAAGGGATTTAAACCGAGCCTGACTTTTTTCAATTAATGTCTCGGCTTCTTTTCGTTTTGTAATGTCTTTAATAAAAGCAATATGGGAAGTCGGTTTTTCATTGGTTTCCCAAAGAGGAGAAAGGGTCAAATTTATCCAAATAGTCTTTCCAGATTTGGTAAGGCATCTTTTTTCTGCGAAATATTCCGTGATTTGGCCATCGTTAAGTTTTTTTATATTTGATAAAGTGTTGTCCACATCATCGGGATGAGTTAAGCTCTTTATGCCTTTTTCTCGAATCTCGCTATGGCTAAAACCCAACAAATTGTAGAACTTTTTGTTGGCTTGCAATAATTCTCCATTAGCAGCATCTATGATTGCAAATCCTATGGTGGCTTGTTCAAAAACAGTCTTAAACTTCAATTCATTCTTTAAGAGTTTTGTCTCCTGTTGTTTTAATAAAAGTCTTAACTCTTCAGGTTTTTTCAATAGTTCAGTTGTTAATATACCGAATAATAGCGCAATAACAAATCCTAAAATTATACCCCATAAAACTGGAGGATAAATTAAATATGGTTTTTTGGCTATCAGATAGAGTTTCCAATCGCTGTCGGTTATTGATTGTGATAAATAGTAACTCTTGGACAAATCAGATTTGAAAGGGAGAAAAAAATGTTCTTTGGAGTTAATTGAATTCTTCTTTGAAAACTGAAAATAATAATTGGATTGATCAATAGAAGTAATCCCTGAGGCTTTTAATAAAGTCTCCAACTTTATAATAACTGCCGAAAATCACCAAAACTTATTGTTGTTGTAAATAGGAAGTCTGCCCACAATGCCTATGCCGCCTTGCCTTAATTTGAGTGGTCCTGCAAAATAAATTTTTTGGCTTTCAAGAGATTTTTCGGCTTCGTTCTTATTGTTGGCATCTCTTAAAATATTTAAATTTATCGCAGCCTCATTACCTTTTATGGGATAGATGTACTTAATCACTCCATTGGGAACTAATTGAACTGCCCTAACAATGGGATTTAATTTTATGAGCTGTTTACTTATCGTATCAAAATTTTGTGGGATACCATCGTTATTAAGCGTGAGTGCTAGTGAAGCTGTTGTCGTGTAACAGTTTTTAAGAGATTGTTCAATATTTTGATGCGCATTTGTTAAAATGGTATTCATCTCCTTTCGTTCCTCTTCTTTCAGGATGTGACTGCGCATTAGACCTACAACAATAGTGGCAATACTGAGAATCATAAACAGGAAAAACCCCGTAGCTCTTGGTCTAATTACAAACCAATTTATAAAACTAGTCCAAGTTTTTTCATTCTTCATGTATTATCTTTAATAGGTTTGGGGCCAATTTTTATATTCAATTTATAAACTTAACTGTTTTTTTACTAATTAAGTATTTTAAATTAAGATAATTTTTAATTTTAGAAATAATATAAATCAGGAATTACTGGTCAAGTAAAACAATTTATTAGCTTACACTTTCTATTTCAGGAGAGTAAAAATAATTTTAAGCTAATTGTCCTTGCAATGCTTTAATAGCATCACGAAGTTTTGCGGCTTGCATAAAATCCAAATCTTTTGCCGCTTTTTCCATCGATTTTCGTTTTTCACGAATGCGTTTTTCGATTTCGGGTTTCGAAAGGTATTCCGTGATAGATTCCGCTGCAATTGAATCATTATAACCTAATTCGTAATCTACCAATGGATGTTTAGTAAAGGCACTTTCAATTGTTTTGTTTAATGCTTGAGGAACTTGGTTATTAGCACTATTATAATTGATTTGTTTGGTTCTGCGATAATTGGTTTCATCAATGGTTTTTTGCATACTTGCCGTAATTTTATCGGCATACATAATCGCTTTTCCGTTGAGGTTTCTCGCCGCACGACCAATAGTTTGTGTAAGCGAACGATGACTTCTCAAAAATCCTTCTTTGTCTGCATCCAAAATAGCAACTAAGGAAACTTCGGGTAAATCCAATCCTTCACGCAGTAAATTCACACCAATCAAGACATCGAATAATCCTTTTCGTAAATCCTGCATTATCTCAATTCTTTCTAAAGTATCCACATCCGAATGGATATAACGGCAACGAATAGAAACTTTTGCCAAGTATTTTGCCAGTTCTTCTGCCATTCTTTTGGTTAAGGTTGTGACCAAAACTCGTTCGTCAATTTCGGCTCGCAACTGAATTTCCTCTATTAAATCGTCAATTTGATTCAAACTCGGACGAATTTCAATGATTGGATCCAATAAACCCGTTGGACGAATAACCTGTTCGATGTAAACGCCATCGGTTTTTTGTAATTCATAATCCGCTGGAGTTGCCGAAACGTAAATTACTTGGTTTTGCATTGCTTCGAATTCCTCAAATTTTAGAGGACGATTGTCCATCGCAGCTGGAAGTCGGAAACCATATTCCACCAAATTTTCCTTACGACTTCTATCACCACCATACATTGCGTGAACTTGCGAAAGCGTAACGTGACTTTCGTCAACGACCATTAGGAAATCTTTTGGAAAATAATCCAATAAACAAAACGGTCTCGTTCCAGCCATTCTGCCATCAAGATAACGCGAATAGTTTTCGATTCCGGAGCAATAGCCAAGTTCGCGAATCATTTCTAAGTCGAAATTCGTACGTTCTTCCAATCGTTTTGCTTCGAGATGTTTGCCAATTTCTTTGAAGTAATCGACTTGTTTGACCAAATCCTGCTGGATTTCCCATATGGCACTTTGTAATGTATCGGGCGAAGTCACAAACATATTGGCTGGATAAATCGTGACTTTTTCAAATCGCTCAATGACTTTGGATGTTTTCAAATCAAAGCTTTCGATTTCTTCTATTTCATCACCAAAAAAGTGAATTCTAAAAGCATCATCGGCATAACTTGGATACACTTCGAGTGTGTCGCCTTTTATCCTGAAGTTTCCGGGAGTAAAATCAGCTTCGGTTCTGGAATATAAACTTTGGACTAAACTGTGTAATAATTTGGTGCGAGAAATAATTTGGTTTTTTTCAATTGCAATGACATTCTTCTGGAATTCCACAGGATTTCCAATTCCATAAATACAGGAAACCGATGCCACAACAATAATATCTCTTCGTCCCGAAAGTAGGGAAGAAGTGGTGCTCAAACGCATTTTTTCTAACTCTTCGTTGATGGATAAATCCTTTTCGATAAAAACGCCTGTAACGGGCATAAAAGCTTCTGGTTGGTAATAATCGTAATAAGAAACGAAGTATTCCACAGCATTATTTGGGAAAAATTGCTTGAACTCCGAATACAATTGTGCCGCTAAAGTTTTATTATGTGCTAAAATCAAGGTTGGTTTTTGCACCTCCTGAATGACATTGGCAACAGTAAACGTTTTTCCAGAACCCGTTACACCAAGCAAAGTTTGAAAACGCTCACCAGCTTCAATACCTTGAGTTAGTTTTTCAATGGCTTGTGGTTGGTCGCCTTTGGGCTGGTAATCGGATACGATTTGGAAATTCATTTACTTTAGTTCAGAATGGCAAAGTTACAAAGATTGAATTCTTTTAAGCCAAAGTTTAAGCCAAAAAAAACCATCACGACAAACGTGATGGTTTTGAATGTAAAATAATTGTAATTTAGAAATTGTAACTAATTCTAGCAAATACAAAACGACCGTTTTGGCCAAATTGCGATACGTTTCTTGAATACACAAATTGGTTTGCATTGGATAAATCTACTGTTGTAGGCGCTGATGTATAATCAATTGCTCCAGCCAGTAATGCAGATTTAGGTCTAATAGCGGTAACTGGACCATAATTAAGAGAAGGATAAATATCAAATATATTGTTAGCTCCAATCACTATTTTAGCTTGTTTTGTAAAGTTGTAACCAATTGATAAATCTGTAATAATATTGGATTTTATAGTTGGGTGTTCATTTTCTACAGCGAAACCATTTACTATAATAGCACCAATTTTACCATCACCATTTACATCTACAACATTTGGGTCAGTTACTTCGCCAAAATAAACGTTTCTCACGAAGAAATCGAATTTTTTGTACGAAAGCGAGTTTGTTAAATTAGCTTTAACTCTCGGGATTGCTTCTTCAAGAAACACTCTACTTGCTTCGGAATAATATCTGTTTATTTGACCATTTGCAGCTAATATAGGGGAAGCGTTAATATCTCCAACTCTATTTGTTTTACTAAAGGATCCTGCTAAATCATTTTTTAAGGTAATACCATTTCCTAAATTCACTTTTTGATTAATTACAACATCAATACCTTTAGATTGGGTGTCAATAGAATTAGAAAAAAACGTTGCTGCTGTTGCTCCTGCGGCATCAAATGCGGCATTCAAGATATTTGCAGGTGTTCCTGCAGCGGGAGTTCCTCCAGGTCTAGCAAACTGATCTGTAAGTGTAACTCTGTCTTTAATTTTTACAATATAACCGTCAACAGTAACTGTTAAATTTGCAGCAGGAATTTTGGCAGTGAAACCAATACTGGCGCTTTGAGATTCTTCTTGTTTCAATTTAGGAATTCCCAATAATTTAGCTGCTTGAGAATCATTACTGAAAGTTCCTACTTCAAACGGCACACCTCCAACGAATTGTGTTGAAGTAGAGTTGAAATAAATCTGATGTAAGGATGGCGCTCTGAATCCTGTAGCAAGTGCACCACGAATGTTGATTTTATTCGTTACTTTATAACGAGTAGCAAATTTGTAATTAGTTGTATTTCCAAAATCAGAATAGTTTTCAAAACGAATCGCTCCGTTAACCAACCATTTTGATGTAACATCATATTCTAGATCACCATAAAGTGCTACACTGTTACGTCCTTTGTCAGTATTATTTGCTGGTCTGAAACCTGGAAATACTTGTGCTCCTCCAGCTCTTGCACCATTATATGCAGAAGTAGCTGATCCATAAATGGCACCAGGGTAACCACCAAGAACTCCACTATAAAAGTCAGTTACTCTTTGGTTTGCAGGGGTTGTCCCTGTTACTACAGCTCCATTAATATCATATAAATTGTATGAATCTGGTTCACCTGCATTTATTTGAAAGTTTTCCTGACGGTATTCAGCTCCAAATGCTACATTTAGTTGATCAAACTTTCTATTCATATCGAAATTGGTAGTGTTTTGTGCGAAAGCCAAATTACCAGAATCAAATGTAGTTGAAGAATTTTCTCTCAAAGAAGAATTTACAGTATTTTGTATGTTATAATCAAAAGCATTTTTACCATAAGTATTACTCAAGTCATAATTCCAACTTTCGAATATCTTACCTCTTAAACCAACTGCTCCTGAAATATCTTTAATTGTTGAATGAATTTCTGGCAAGAAACCGTTTGGATATAAACCTGAATAACCTCTAGATTGATTAGGTCTTCTGTAAAAACCGGCAGCTTCACCATTTCTATGGCTGTACCCACCAAAAGCATATAGCTCACTATTTTTTGTTACTGGATAAGCTGAATTCAAAAAGAATTGTGCGCTAGACAAAGAAGATTGTCCTACATTCATATTGAAATTTCTTCTTTCTAATCCTCTGTAGACTAATTCTCCAGCAGTAGCGTCGAAATTTAAGGCAGTTTGCATTTGAGCAATTGTTGTTGCTGAATTAATAGAAGTTTGTTGAGCAGGAGTAAAATAGCTTACTTGTGGTGCATACGTTTTTATTGAGGAAAGTATTTGAGCGCTATTTGGAGTATTAGTAATGTTTCCAAACAAAGCATTAATATTTGTTCCCGCCATTGCTGCTCTTTGTTCAACAGCATTATAAGCATTAAACAAAGTTCCAGTAACATTCTTTGCTCTACTTGTGTTGTCTCTAAATTGAAAACTACCGGTTAGATTGATAAAGCTTTTTTCTTTACCAAGACCTGTTCCATAATTTAAATCCAGTTGAACATTGTTACCATCATTGCCACCATTGTGGTCATTGGCGCCTTTTGAAAAATTACTTCCTCCAAAAAGAGCAATGTCTAATTTGTTGGTACTTTTTTTTACGTTGACATTGATTACACCTGCAATCGCGTCAGAACCATATTGTGCAGAAGCACCATCTCTTAAAACTTCAATTTTTTCAACTGCAAAAGAGGGAATAGCATTCATATCTGTTCCTACTGCTCCTCTTCCTGGAGTTCCGTTGATGTTTACTAATGAGGATGTGTGTCTTCTTTTTCCGTTTACCAAAACCAAAACTTGGTCTGGCCCTAAGCCTCTTAATTGAGCTGGGTCAATGTGATCCGTTCCATCAGCAACAGTTTGTGTATTTGATGTAAATGATGGAGCTACCATATTCAAAATTTGATTCAAGTTAACTTGTGCACCTTGTGAAGAAATTTCTTTGATGTTAATTACGTCAATTGGCACAGCAGATTCAGTAACTGTTCTTCCAGGAGTACGAGAACCAATTATCACCACATCTTGAAGTTGTTCACCAGTTGCGGTCAAAGAAACATTTACTGTACTTTCTTTTACGGTTGCTGATTTTGTTTCAAATCCAATAAAGGAGAATAATAACACATCACCAATTTTTGCATTGATTGTAAATTTTCCGTCAAAATCAGCCGAAGCGCCATTTTGAGTTCCTTTCACAACAATTGAAGCTCCTACAAGTGGAGCTTTTGAGTCATCTGTCACAACTCCCGAAACTTGAATTTCTTGAGCAGTAATACTGACCGTGAAGATTAAAGTTAGAATAAAGAATAATTTTTTCATTGTTTGGTCTTTTAAATTAGTTTGGCAATTTATACATTTAATAGCAATTTAACAACAACATTTTTAAATAAAAAAAACATTAACAAATTAGTTGCTATTTCCACAATATCTTTTAGAAATAGTAATATGGTAATGTTTTTTTAAGATTTCCTAAATTTGAGTTTGGAAGAATTAAATGTTTTTAGGATTTAAAATCCCACGCTTTCTGCTGAGCTTCCGTTTGAAATGTCCAAGCCAAGATGCGGCTGGTTTTTTGCCCTTGTGCCATATCAATGGTTTTTACTTCGACCACGTTTACTTTGTTGAGGGTTTTGTATAAACTGGCAAGATTTTCTTTTTTGGAAACCAAAGTCGTAAACCAAAGACATTGCATTGGATATTTGGCACTTTCGAAAATCATTTGGGTGATGAAACCCAATTCGCCACCTTCGCACCATAATTCGGCATTTTGACCGCCAAAATTCAATACAGGTTTCAAGGTTCGAGTATTTTCGAGGTTGTTGACTTTGCGAATGGAAGCTTTTGTGGCTTCTTCGGCTGAATTATGAAAAGGAGGATTGCAAATAGTGAGCGAAAATCGATCTTCGGCGGTGATGATGTTTTTGAAAATAAAACGCGATTCGGTTTGCAATTGCAAACTAATGAAATCCATTAATTTTGGATTGTCCTCAATAATTTTTTTGCAGTTTTGAATGGCTTTTTCGTCAATTTCAGTTCCAACGAATGACCAACCGTAAACCGTATTTCCTAATATTGGATAAATGCAATTCGCACCAATTCCAATATCCAATACTTGTACATTTTCGCCTTCAGGAATAATTCCGTTGTTGTTAGAAGCTAACAAATCAGCGATATAGTGAATGTAATCCACGCGACCAGGAATTGGCGGGCAAAGATAATTTTCAGGAATATCCCAATTCTGGATGTCGTAATCAGCGATTAACAAGGCTTTATTAAGCGATTTTACAGCTTGAGGATTGCTGAAATCAATGGTTTGCTTCGACTGTTCGCTAACGCTCGAGTCAATATTGAATTCATTAATGACTACAAATTGTTCAAGTTCAGGACAAACGGCAATTAATACTTCAAAATTATATCCCAATCGATGCAGATTTCTGGGATGTAAATTGGTTTTTTCGATAATCGGTTTCAATTTTCTTTTCTTTATTTCGATGCAAAGATAGTTGTAAAAAAAGAATTATAGTTAAAACAGATTTTTGATTGTAGATTAACGATTTTTGATTGCAGATTTGGTGTTGATAAATAAAATAAATGGTTGATTTCTGCGATATTTTTAACTTCTGAAAAGCTCCGTCAGTTTGAGTGTTTTATTAAAAAATGCGTTAGCTTTACTGTTCAAAATCACTCAAAGAGACGAGTAAATCAGTCAATTTTAACTTTGGTCAAAAAATCTAAAATCTGCCTTCTGCCTTCTGCCCTCTGCCTTCTGCCCTCTGCCTTCTGCCTTCTGCCCTCTGCCTTCTGCCTTCTGCCCTCTGCCCTCTGCCTTCTGCCCTCTGCCTTCTGAAATCTGCATCTGGATTTTTAATCCCAACATTCCATTAGTAACAAATCACCGTCTTCGTGTTCAATGCTGACTAATCCATCTTCTAAAACGTGATTGCTGCTTCCGGTTCGGTAGCCAATGGTTAAGGTATCATTTTCTAATGGATAAAATAAATTTTTAGAATGAATTCCAGTTACGTGACCAATGGGAATCAAGGATAGTGGCGTATTTGCAGGATACCATTTCTCGAATTTTTTTGGTAATAAAAACACTGTGGAATGGTCGTCGAGAACCACAATTTTAATTAAATCTCTGTAACGAGTGATGTTGGTAATATTGGTTATGGTGTGATCGGCGCGTTTTCCGGTGGCCCAAACTACGTTGACAGCTGGAATTTTTCGTTCAATAAGGTAATCAAAAGCTTTCTCTAAATCGGTTTTGTTTTGGTCTGGAGTATGCACAATTTCTAATGGATATTGTTTTTCCTTATAATAATTCGGGTCAAATCCATTGTCGAAATCGCCCAACAAAACATCAACTTTTATACCTAATTCCAAAACGCGTTCCATTGCCGAGTCCAAAACGATTACCAATGGCGACCATTCGAGCAATTGTCCCAATAATTCGGGATTACAGGAAGCTCCATTGGCAATGATTAATGCAGGTTCTTGGTCATCGCGAACGATATGGTGTGAAGACATTTAGATTTTTGATTTTTGATTTCTGATTTTTGATTTCAGATTTGGTTGTAAAGATAGAGAAAAAGTTTTCAGTCGCAGTTTTCAGTTTTCAGTGTGGGAATATTGTGGGAGTTTTTTAGTCGCAGTCGCAGTTTTCAGTCTGCTGCAAACCGCGACTGCAAACTGAAAACCGAGACTTATTTAATGGTATAAACAATTTTCTCGGTTTCGGATACATTAAAATATCCTAAGGCATAATTGCCAATTTTAGTTTGGTTCACTACATTTCCTCTTACAGATACTGGAGCCGTCTGAAAGGGACCTCCGCCTCCAGTTCCTCCCGACACACTAATTAGAATAGACATGTAATTGAAATAGGTTTTAGAAATTCCATAATGGGTAAATTCTAGTGTATTCCCTGGTTTTAAATCTTTTTCGCTATAATTCCAGTTTGATTCTTTTCCGTCATTGAAGCGATCATCGCCTGCATAAAAAGTGGGAACTTTCAAATAATTAGGTAAAAAACGTGCCAAATTATAGTTTGCAACATTCGCAACATCTCGATAAAAGAAGAATACCTCATATTGATCTTTTAGAATTCCACCATCACTTGTTTGTGTAATTCCGTCAATTTTAGGAACAGATTGCATCGTTTCTGTTGCTGTGTAAACTTCTCCTTTATACAAAATGGATAAGGTGTAAATTTCTCCGATTGTAGATTTAAAATTAGTACAAATGTATGTACCAGTTATCCCGTCTTCGGTGAAATTAAAATTTGTATTGTCGCGGCTCATTACTTTTACTGTTGCGCCGCTTGCTGCAGGAATTACGGTTCCGTAATAATCAGTGGAGGTGGTTAAAATGATTTTTTGAGTAGTGCCAGCAGTTCCTTTTTCCCAAGTAATTGATGCATCAACCACTAATCGTGGTGGAGCAGTCGTTAAGGGAACATCGATAACATCTTCGCAACTTGTTGTAAAAAAAGCTACCAAAAGTGTCACAAATAAAACTATCTTTTTTCGGAATATATATATTGATTGTTTCATAACAATTAGAATTTGAAATTATAACTTACTGATGGAACCGCACCAAAAATAGACAATCGCACTGCTTCGTTTGTTGCTGTTTCTTGGTTTTGTCTAAAGCTGATGGATGCCGCATTTTGTCGGTTGTACACATTATAAATGCTGAATACCCATTCTGATTGCCAACCTTTTTTCTTGTCTGGTTTTGGTGTGTAGGTTCCAGAAATGTCTAAATGGTGGTAACTTGGCAACTTATTTTCGTTTCGAAGTCCATAATTTGGAACCGATAATCCTTGGTATTGGTATTGCCCGTTTGGAAAGGTAACTGGTTGTCCTGTTTGAAATATGAAATTGCTGCCAAAAGACCATTTTTTTGACAGAGTATATGAATTGGTAATGGCAATATTATGCAACTTGTCAAAACCAGATTTATACCATTGTCCGTTGTTGATTCCTAACTCGTTTGGAGTTCTTCCAGGCGTTTGTTGTTCCGAACGTGATAGCGTATAAGAAATCCAACCATTCCATTTTCCGCTGTTTTTTCTAAACATTACTTCAAGTCCGTAGGCTCTAAGTTGTCCGTTTAAAATTATTTGTTCGAGAGCTTCATTGGCAATTAAATCGGCTCCATCTATATAATCGATTCTATTTTTTACTTCTTTGTAAAATGTTTCTACTTCAAGCGAGTATTCATTTTCTTTTAAATTTCTGAAATAGCCCAAGGCAACTTGGTCAGCAATTTGCGGTTGAATGTATTGATCCGATGGTGTCCAAACATCTAAAGGAGTCGGTGATGCAGTATTTGTAATAAGTTGTAAATACTGCACCATTCGGTTGTAACTCATTTTTATTGATTCGTTTTCATTGATGACATAAGCAGCCGAAAAACGAGGTTCTAAATTGTTAAATGACGTAATGACTTCATTGCTTTTATAATTTTTGGTTCCAATGGGAATTCCTTTTTCATATATCTTTAATTGGTCATTAAAGGTAACGGCTTGATTATTTTGGTAAAGATTGACCGTCGAAGCCCCCAATCTATAAAACATACTGAAACGCAAACCATACATAAAAGATAATTTTTCGCTAACTTTATGTTCTGCTTCAACATATAAGGCAGATTCAAAAGCTTTTTTCTTGTCTAGTTGATCATAATTTATGGGCGAATTAGTATCAATAGGTTTTATTGTCCCGGGATTGAAGTCGTAATACAAGCCATTCAAACCATAATTAAGTTTTATTTTATCGCCAACATAATGCTTAAAATCATATTTCAAATTGTAATTTCGAATACCGGATTTCCAATCAAATCCAACAAAATTCAATGTAAGTCCGTAATAATAATCACTAAAAATAAATGATAAATTCGAGAATAATTTATCGGAATACAAATGATTCCATCTCAAATTGAAAGTGGCATTGCCATAAGTATTGCTGAAACTATCATTAATTTGAAAAATATCTCTACCAAAATAACTCGAAGCATATAAGCTGTTATTCGGATTTAGTTTGTAATTCATTTTGGCATTCAAATCATAAAAATATGCCGAGTTTTTATTATCAGTAAACTTCAAAAATAAATGCGCATACGAAGCTCTTCCACCAATTAAGAACGAACCTCTATCTTTTACAATCGGTCCTTCGGCTAATAATCTACTTGCGATTAATCCAATTCCACCAGTCATATGAAAATTATTACTGTTTCCATCTTTCTGATATATTTCTAAAACCGATGAAGCTCTGCCGCCGAAGCGTGACGGAATTCCGCCTTTATACAGTTTCAAATCTTTGATGGCGTCTGGATTGAAAACCGAAAAGAAACCAAAAACGTGTGACGAATTAAAAATAGTCGCTTCATCTAATAAAATTAAATTCTGGTCGGCACCTCCACCGCGAACATTAAAACCAGAAGCACCTTCTCCAGCATTGGTAACACCGGGAAGTAATAAAATAGATTTCAGCACATCGACCTCGCCCAAAACAACCGGCATTTTTTTGATGGTCGCAATCGAGAGTTTGTTGACACTCATCTCGGGAGTTTTGATATTGATACTTTTTTTATTGTTGGTCACTACAACTTCATCTAATTGTAATTCAGAACTTTGTAATTTGAAATTTTTCTTACTGTTTTTTGACAATTGAATTTTTTCTTCCACATTTTGAAATCCTAAATACCCAATTTGAATAGTATAGTTTCCTTCTGGGAGCGTTATCGAATAAAATCCATATTCATTGGTAGTCACGCCCGTTTTTAATTCTGGGATGGAAATATTTACACCAATCAAGGTTTCATTGCTATTGTCATCGGTAATAGTTCCGCTGATTGTGAATTTTTCTTGTGAATAGGAATAGAGTGTAAATAATAATAAAAGAAATATAGCGGTAGTTTTCTTTGAAATCATTGTTAAAATTTTGAATTGCAAATTTCGTTAAATAATGTGCGATTTTAACTCAACGAATGTTAAAATATTGTAAAAAAAAAAGACAACCGTTTCCAGTTGTCTTTTTATAAAAATTAAAATTTTATTTTGCGATTTTCGCTAAAATAGCATTGAAAGTTTCGCTTGGTCGCATTGCTTTTTTGGTTAATTCTGGATTGGGTTGGTAATGACCACCAATATTTTGCGGTTTTCCTTGTACTCCGATTAATTCGTTGTTGATTTTTGTTTCGTTTGCAAAAAACTCAGTAGCAATTGGTGCAAATATCACTTTTAATTCGGTGTCTTTGTCTTGCAATGCCAAAGCTTCTGCCCAGTACATCGCCAAGTAAAAATGAGAACCACGGTTGTCAATTTGACCAATTTTACGTGCTGGAGATTTGTCGTTTGCCAAGAATTTTTCGGTGGCTACGTCAAGCGTTTCCGCTAAAATTAGTGCTTTTGAATTGTTTAGAGTCTGCCCTAAATGTTCCAATGATGCGCCCAAAGCCAAGAATTCGCCAAGAGAATCCCAACGCAAATAACTCTCTTCGATAAATTGCTCCACGTGTTTCGGTGCTGATCCACCTGCGCCAGTTTCAAACAATCCACCGCCGTTCATCAACGGAACGATAGACAACATTTTAGCTGAAGTTCCCACTTCTAAAATCGGGAATAAATCGGTTAAATAATCACGCAAAACATTTCCTGATACCGAAATTGTATCCAAGCCTTTTATGATTCTTTCTAAGGTGAAGTTTGTGGCTTCGATAGGATTAAGAATTCGGATGTCTAGGGCAGTTGTATCGTAATCTTTTAGATATTTAGTTACTTTTTGGATTAATTCTCTGTCGTGAGCCCTGTTTTCATCCAACCAGAAAACGGCAGGAGTATTGGACAATCGCGCTCTGTTCACGGCTAATTTTACCCAGTCTTGTATCGGGGCATCTTTGGCCTGACACATTCTGAAAATATCTTTCGCTTCAACAGTTTGTTCCATTAAAACGTTTCCATTGGTGTCGACGACACGAACAACACCGTCAGCGTTCATTTGGAAAGTCTTGTCGTGGGAACCATATTCCTCTGCTTTTTGAGCCATCAAACCCACGTTTGGAACGCTTCCCATTGTTGTTGGGTCGAATGCACCGTTTTTTTTACAAAAATCAATGGTGGCAGTATAAATTCCGGCATAACATCTGTCCGGGATAATGGCAATGGTGTCTTGTAGTTTTCCTTCCTTGTTATACATTTGTCCCGAAGTGCGAATCATAGCAGGCATGGAAGCATCCACAATTATATCCGAAGGAACTTGAAGATTGGTAATTCCTTTTTCTGAATTGACCATTGCTAAAGCTGGTCCGTTTTCGATAGATTGGTTGATTGCAGCTTCCACATCGGCTTGCATTGGATGTCCCGCAATTTTTGCATACACATCACCCAAACCGTTTCTGGTATCCATATTCAATTCTTCAAATAACGTTGCATATTTTTCGAAAACGGCTGCAAAATATACTTCTACAATGGCTCCAAAAATAATTGGATCCGATACTTTCATCATCGTGGCTTTCAAGTGAACCGAAAGCAACAGGTTTTGTGCTTTGGCTTCTTTGATTGCTTTGGCAACAAAAATTTTCAACGCATTCAAATGCATAACGGAACTGTCAATTATTTCGCCAGCTTTTAAAGGAGTGCTCGCTTTCAAAACAGTTGTTGAACCATCTTCGGCTACGAATTCAATTTTCACATCAGTGGCTTCAGCAACGGTAACTGATTTTTCACTTCCGTAAAAATCACCAGTTTCCATCGAAACTACCTGCGTTTTTGATTGGGATGACCAAGCTCCCATTGAATGTGGGTTGGCTTTGGCATAATTTTTAACCGCTTTTGGTGCTCTACGATCAGAATTTCCTTCACGCAAAACTGGATTAACGGCCGAACCCAATATTTTGGAATATTTTGCTTTTATTGTTGCTTCTTGGTCATTGGCAGGTTCATCGGTGAAATTTGGAACTGCATATCCGTGAGATTGTAATTCTGTAATAGCCTTTTTTAGTTGCGGTAATGATGCGGAAACATTAGGTAATTTTATAATGTTGGCTTCAGGAGTGTTGGCTAATTGCCCCAATTCTAATAAGGAATCTCCAACTTTTTGGTCTTCTTTCAAAAATTCTGGAAAGTTGGACAGAATTCTTCCTGCTAGAGAAATATCTCTGGTTTCAATTTCAATATTGGAAGTTGCTGTAAATGCTTGAACAATTGGTAAAAATGAATAAGTGGCCAATAGAGGTGCTTCGTCTGTAAGCGTGTAAAAAATTTTAGATTTTGTTGACATTTTAATAAAAATTGTTTAATATTTATTTTGGGTTACAAATGTAAGAAAAACGTTTTCGTAAATGTGAATACGTCCCAATTAAGTTTAGTTTAGCCTCAAAAATTATGGAATTACGATTTTTTAATTTGCTGAACGCGAATTATTGAAAATTGGTTTCTTTTTTTATCGAAATGAAAATGCAAGATATTCAACCAAAAGAAGATGTAGATTTTTATAAAACAAAAGAGCAATTTTTAACCAAAAAAAATCCCGAAATTATCGGGATTTTATAATAAAAAGAGGTTTGACTATCTTCTTTTATCTCTAATTTTTGCTTTTTTACCAGTAAGTTCTCTGAAGTAGAAAATTCTAGCTCTACGAACGTGACCTTTTTTGTTGATTTCAATTTTTTGCAAAGCTGGTAAGTTTACTGGGAAGATACGCTCTACTCCAATTGCACCTGACATTTTACGAATGGTAAAAGTTTCTGTGTTTCCAGAACCTCTTCTTTGAATAACAACACCTTTAAAAAACTGTGTTCTTGTTTTTTCACCCTCTTTAATTTCGTAGAAAACTGTGATTGTATCTCCAGCTCCGAATACAGGGAAATCTTTTCTTGTTACAAATTCGTCTTGAACGAATTTCATTAAATCTGCCATCTTAATTGTTTAATTATGGTTTTAAAAAGAGCAACATTCACGGATTTCGCCAGAGGTTGGTCTAATATGGGCGCGAAATTACAACTTTTGTTTTAATTTACAAACTTTATTTTAAGTTTTCAGTCTCAGTTTTCAGTCTCAGTTTTCAGTGACAGTATTCAGTCTCAGTCTCAGGTTTTAGTTAAAAAACTTTTCTCTTTATTTCAACATTGCTAACTGCGACTGAAAACTTTTTTTCAATATTCAAACACTGTAAACTGTCACTGTGAACTGAAAACTAATTAGCACCAAATTTATCAGGATTATTAATCATATAATTGAGTAATTTCCCGATTTCAATATTTTGGTTGTTCAAATTATTGAAGGTTTCAATATTTATGTATTCACATTCTAATGAAAAGCTCAGCCAGACATTTGTTTCAGAATTTTCAGCATCACTATCTGTTAATTTACTGATAAAATGATTTGGGTAACGTCTTTTTCTATATGCCTCTGCAATGTTTGCACAAACACTTCTGGAAGAACGCCGAACTTGATCTGTCAGAGAGTATTTTTCTTCTTTAGGAAATGATTGTGATAGTTTGAAAATAGCCATTGCTAACTGAAATGATTTTTGATAAGCTAATAATTCTTTGAAATCCATATTTGATTGTTTTTTAAATTCACAATTTTTTAGTTTTCAGTCTCTGTTTTCAGTGATAGTTCGCAGTCACAGTTCGCAGTCACAGTTTCCAGTCACAGTTCGCAGTCACAGTTCGCAGTCACAGTTCGCAGTCACAGTTCGCAGTCACAGTTCGCAGTCACAGTTCGCAGTCACAGTTCGCAGTCACAGTTTCCAGTCACAGTTTCCAGTCACAGTTTCCAGTCACAGTTCGCAGTCACAGTTCGCAGTCACAGTTCGCAGTCACAGTTTCCAGTCACAGTTTCCAGTCACAGTTCGCAGTCACAGTTCGCAGTCACAGTTTCCAGTCTGAAAACTGCGACTGAAAACTTTTTTCAATATTTCAACACTGTAAACTGCGACTGTGAACTGAAAACTATTCCTCCAATAAATCTGGTCGTCTATTTTTAGTATGTTCAAACGCCATATCTTCCCGCCATTTATCAATTTTGGCGAAATTCCCGCTGGTTAAAACTTCTGGAACTTTCCAGCCTTTATAATCTGCAGGTCTTGTATATATTGGTCCAGAAAGTAAATTGTCCTGAAAACTATCCGTCAAAGCAGAGGTTTCATCGCTCAAAACTCCAGGAATTAATCTGATAATAGAATCGCATAAAACTAAAGCTCCTAATTCTCCACCAGATAAAACATAATCACCAATAGAGATTTCTTTGGTAATAAAATGGTCACGCACTCTTTGATCAACTCCTTTATAATGCCCGCAAAGAATAATGATATTTTCATACATTGACATTGTGTTCGCCATTTTCTGGTTCAAAGTTGCTCCGTCAGGCGACATATAAATGACTTCGTCGTACGTTCTCTCGCTTTTTAAATGGGTGATGCAATCGTCAATTGGCTGTATGTTCATTACCATTCCAGCGCCACCACCATAAGGATAATCATCCACACTTTTCTGTCTGTTGGTTGTGTAATCTCTTAAATTATGAAAGTGAACTTCCACAATTCCTTTGTCGATGGCACGCTTCATCATCGAAGCCTCAAACGGACTTCGTAGCAATTCAGGTAAAACGGTGATAATGTCTATTCTCATTTCTATTTTTTTGATTCAAATATTTAAAGGTTGTAAAGGTAGGAAGGTTTTTTAAAAGACTTTTTTATTATTTTTTGTTGCAACTAATGAAAATACCATTGGGATTTTATTGTCTAAATGTTTAATTCTAAATTTTCCTTTCTCAAATTCTACAGTTTCATTAAAGCAATTATAAGGAGAATAATCATATTCATCAAATGAATTGAGTTCTAATCCGTTTAAAATTAATGAATTCAAAACTTCGGATGTAGGATGATTCCAACACACGCTATTGCTTTCAATTGCTGCATTTCGATCGGCATAAGTACCTGTATAATCTTCAATAATGGGAGCAACATTAAAATAATTGTAATAAACTTCTCTGAAATTATCATCAAACATCCATATTACAGGATGAAATTCGGCAAATACAAATTTCCCGCCCGGTTTCAAAAAATGTGAAACTACTTTTGCCCATTTGTCTAAGTCGGGCAACCAACCAATCGTTCCATAACTTGTGAAAACGATGTCGAATTTTTCATCAGAATGATTCGGTGCGTCATAAATATCACAACAAATAAATTGGGTGTCAAGATGAAGTTGAGATGCAAATTCTTTAGCTTTTTCAATGGCTTTATCAGACAAGTCAATTCCAGTAGCTTTCGCACCCATTCTCGAAAAAGACATTGTGTCTTGCCCGAAATGACATTGCAAATGCAATATTTTTTTCCCTTTTATGTCTCCTAATAATTGCAATTCAATAGCATTTAAAGTCGATTTTCCGTCCAAAAAGGATTGCACATCATAAAACTCAGAAGCAATATGAACATCGGTTTTGTTATTCCAAGTTTGTTTGTTGATATTAATATAGTCTGGAAGTTCTTCCATAATCTTAAAATTAAAACAATTAATCAAATGTACAATTTTGTAAATACGGATAAAAATTTAATTCGTAAATTTGCACTTCAATAAAAAATAACAAAAATGGAAAACGGAATATACGCTAAATTCAACACCGCAAAAGGATCGATTTTAGTAAAATTGACACACGATTTAACACCGGGAACAGTAGGTAATTTTGTAGCACTTGCCGAAGGGAATATGGAAAATAAAATAAAACCACAAGGAACTAAATTCTACGATGGTTTAAATTTTCACAGAGTGATTCCTGATTTTATGGTTCAAGGAGGTTGCCCTCAAGGAACTGGAACAGGTGATCCAGGATACAAGTTTGATGACGAATTTCATCAAGATTTGCGTCATGACGCACCAGGAGTTTTGTCTATGGCAAATTCAGGCCCTGGAAGTAATGGTTCTCAGTTTTTTATCACGCACGTTGCAACGCCTTGGTTAGATGACAAACACACGGTTTTCGGAAATGTAATCGAAGGTCAAGATGTAGTTGACGCTATCGCTCAAGGTGATAAATTAGAAACTCTTGAAATTATAAGAGTAGGAGATGAAGCCAAAAACTGGAATGCCATTGAAGCTTTTGTAGGTTTGAAGGGTGCTCGCTTGAAAAGAGCAGATGCTTTAAAAGCAGAAAATGAGGCAAAAATGGAAAAATTGGCTGCTGGTTTCGAAAAAACGGAAAGCGGATTGCGTTATCAATTCATCCAAAAAGGAGATGGTAAACAAGCCGAAAGCGGAAAAACCGTTGCTGTTCATTATGAAGGTTCGTTAGAAAACGGAAAAGTTTTTGATTCTTCTTACCCAAGAAAAAAACCAATTGAATTCAAATTGGGTCAAGGTCAAGTAATCGAAGGCTGGGACGAAGGAATTGCTTTGTTGCGAGTGGGAGATAAAGCTCGTTTTGTAATTCCATCTGATTTGGGATATGGATCTCGTGGTGCTGGCAGTGCAATTCCACCAAATGCTACTTTGATTTTTGATGTAGAATTAATGGACGTTAAATAAAGACGGAAACGTTGAATTGCAACGTCTGTACTATTTGTACATAAATATTTATAATCCCAAAGCGAGAGTTTTGGGATTTTTTATATCATATCGGTATGTGATTAATCTCTTTGGTCGAAAAGACACATTAATGAAATTTTATTTACTTCCAGATTATAGCGCAACCCAAACTCGCTTTTTGATCGGGATTAATGATTCGGTTATAAATCACGCCGTCAATCGCACCGCGCAAATCATTTCCACTTAGCGGAATGCCGTTTCCCGGTCGGCTGTCGTCGAGTTGTCCACGATAAACTAAGCAATCTTGGTTGTCGAACAAAAAGAAATCCGGCGCACAAGTAGCATTATAAGCTTTGGCAACTTGCTGGGTTTCGTCATGTAAATACGGGAATTTGAAATTGTTTTCGAAAGCGAATTCCGCCATCAATTCTGGTGCATCTTGTGGAGATTTATTCACATCATTACTGGAAATGGCAATGATTCCAATGCCTTGAACCCTATAATCATTAGCAATCATAACGATTTCTTCTATTATATGATGTACAAACGGGCATTGATTGCAAATGAATAGAACTAAAGTTCCTTTTTCACCTTTTAAGTCCGAAAATGAAAACCATTCGTTGGAATTGGTATCTTTTAAATAAAACTCGGGAGCAATAGTTCCAAGAGCTAACATATTTGATGGAGTTATCGACATTTTTTTATTTTTTATTTCCCTCTTGAGAAAGTCCCGATAGCTATCGGCAGGGATGTGTTTTTGGTTTAAAGTTTAAAGTTATAAAAAAAGGATGGTTTATTTAGATAGAAATAGTAACTTTCGTCAATAAAATTTATGTACAATAACTTTAAACCTTAAACAAACTGGTGGAATTAACTTGGACAGAATTCGAAAAAGTGGAAATGCGAGTGGGAACAATTGTCGAAGTCAATGATTTTCCAGAAGCCAAAAAACCGGCTTACCAGCTCACAATCGATTTTGGTTCCAATATTGGAATCAAAAAAACTTCGGCACAAATCACTAAACGCTATCAAAAAGAAGATTTGCTAAACCGACAGCTTGTCGCGGTCATTAATTTTCCCAAAAAGCAAATCGGGAAGTTTAGGAGCGAATGTTTGGTGCTTGGAGCAATTGGCGAGGAAGGTGACGTAATTTTATTGGCTCCCGATTTCAAGATTGAAAATGGCTTGCGAATTGGATAAAAAAAAGTCCAAAAATCTTTCGACTTTTGGACTAATCAGGGTTGGTTTGGTTAGTTATTTTTGGTTTGAATATTAAATATCGTCAAAATCAATGTCGGTGAAACTTGATGTTGATGGCAATGCTGCTTCCTCTTCTCCTTTTTCGGAAGTATATTCTTTTTTGAAATCTTTTTGGTGTCTTTCAGAGATTACTTCTTCGCCTTTGTGGTTCAAAACATAGGAAGTCATTTCTTCCAATATTTCTGCGAAAGCAGTAAAATCTTCTTTGTATAAATATATTTTGTGTTTTTTGAAGTGGAATGAACCGTCAGCCTCAGTAAATTTCTTGCTTTCAGTGATGGTTATGTAATAATCATCAGCTTTTGTGGCTCTCACATCAAAGAAGTAAGTTCTTCTTCCGGCTCGTAAAACTTTCGAAAATATTTCTTCTTTTTCTAACATGTCATTTTCTCGCATAATCATTCTGTCAATTTTGTGTTGTTAAGCATAACCAAAAATCTAAAAAATATATGTATTACACAACAATTATTGCAATTCTTTTTCAGAAAGTTGTTTCAAATACAGCGCAGCATAATAGCCTTCCTCGTTTATCAATTGATTATGAGAACCTTGTTCGATAATTCGTCCTTCGTCAAGGATGATAATTCGGTCTGCATTTTTTGCCGATGATACTCTATGACTCACAATAATAGTAGTTTTATCCTTGCATATTTCAAATAAGTTGTTCAAAATAGCTTCTTCGGTTTCAGTATCTACTGCCGACAAGCAATCGTCAAAAAGTAAAATTTTTGGATTTTTGATAATCGCTCTTGCAATGGAAACCCGTTGTTTTTGTCCTCCGGAAAGCGTAATTCCTCTTTCGCCAAGAACGGTCTCATATTGCTTGTTGAAACCCATAATGTTGTCGTGCACCACGGCACTTTTTGCTGCGGTTATCACTTCCTCGTTGCTGGCGTTTTCTTTGCCAAACTTGATGTTGTTCTTTATACTGTCCGAAAACAAAAAGGCATCTTGCGGCACAATCCCGATGCTGTTTCGCAAATCATACAAATTCACGGCGCTAATTTCTTTTCCGTCAATGGTAATGCGACCTTCGGAGACATCATACAAACGAGAAATCAACGAAACTATGGTCGATTTTCCAGAACCTGTTTTCCCTAGAATCGCTAAAGTTTCGCCTTTATTAACCGTGAAAGTTACGTTTTCTAATGCTTTAATGTTGGTGTCTTCATAAGTGTAGCTAACATTTTCGAAAGAAATAGCCCCTTCAACAATCGATTTTTCGGGATTATTGTTTTGTATTTCCGGTACGATTTTAAGGAACTCGTTGATGCGTTTTTGGGATGCTTCGGCTTCTTGAACCATAGATGAAACCCAACCCAAGGAAGCCACCGGCCAAGTCAGCATGTTTACGTATAAAATAAATTCGGCTATGGTTCCAATACTTTTTATGGTTCCGTCAATGTACATCAATCCACCAAAATAGATGACGACCAAGTTGCTTATTCCAATAAGTGCCATCATTAAAGGACCAAATAAAGCTTGGATTCTTGCCAAACTCAAGCTCTTGCTTTTGCTTTCATTTGCCAATTCTACCATATTGTTTTGGTGTTGATTTTCCAAAGAATAGGCTTTTATAACTCGGATTCCAGAAAATATTTCTTGGGTAAAACTGGAAACTTTGGATAAATATTGTTGGAAAACGGTACTTCTTTTATTGATTTCGGAGCTTATCCTAAATATGGCATAAGACAAAATAGGCAAGGGGAGCAAGGTATACAAAGTCAGTCGTGGCGATACGTTAAACATATAAACGATTACGATTGCAAAACGAATAATCGTGTTAATGGTGTACATTACGGCTGGTCCAACATACATTCTCACTTTGGAAACATCCTCGCTGATGCGGTTCATCAAATCTCCGGTGCGATTTTGTTTGTAGAAATTCTGAGACAAATTTTCATATTGCCTGAAAACTTCATTTTTCAAATCGAATTCAACGTGACGCGACATCACGATAAGGGTTTGTCGCATCAAAAAAGTTAGAAATCCCGCAATGATTGTCGTGGCAATTATCAGCAGAATATTGGAAATTAATTCCTGTTGGATAATGGACTTGGAAATGGTTTCATCTTTTGCAAAATCTTCGATTACTTTAAATGATTTGCTAATCAATTTTGGTGTAAACAAGGAAAATATCTGCGCAATTATGGTGATGATAATGCCAAGCAAAAAGCTGTATTTGTATTTGACGAAGTATTTATTGAGATAACTTAATTCTTTCATCTGGATATTTATTCTTTAAGAATTCCAAAGGTAAGATGAAATTCAGATATTTTTCAAGTTTAATTCTTTTTTAAAAAATGAAATACTTATTTTTGTAAACTAATTTAATAAAAGTTCTTACAAGGTGGTAAATAGAAGACATATTCGCGTTAAGGTTATGCAATCCATATATGCGATGCATCAAAATGGGTCAGATGATTTAGTAAAAGAAGAAAAATTCCTTTATTATAGTATTGACGCCATTCAGGATTTATACCTTATAATGCTATCCTCGTTGATAGAAATATGTAAAAAAGAAACCATTTTTTTGCATCTATCCAGTCAAAAACATCTTGCCACGCCGCAAGAGCGCAAACCCAACGAAAAGTTTATCAAGAATGCTATTTTTCAAATACTTACCGAAAATAATTCGTTGAGCATAGCATTAGAAAATCGTAAAATCAACAATTGGACATTGAATGATGACTATATTTTGTTGCTTCTTACTGATATTAAGCAAAGCAAATTGTACGAGAATTATATGCGCAATGCCATAAACACTTTCGAAGAAGACAAGGATTTTATTGTTGATTTGTTTATGGATGTGATTGTTCCAAATGAAAAATTATACGAATATCTCGAAGACAATAAATTGACTTGGATTGATGATATTCCAGTAGTCAACACCCATATCATCAAGCAGTTGAAAGCTTTGAAGCCTGTTGAAGAAGGGAATTTTCGGGTTCCAACATTATTTAAGGACAACGAAGACCGGGATTTTGTTAAAGACTTATTTCGTAAAACTGTTTTGAACGAACCGGCATTAGCCAAAGAATTTGAAGACAAAACACCCAATTGGGATACCGACAGGATTGCCGAAATTGACACCATTATTCTTAAAATGGCGATTTGCGAATTTTTGAAATTCCCATCGATTCCTGTAAAAGTGACCTTGAATGAATATTTAGAGCTGGCTAAAGAGTATTCCACGCCAAAAAGCAGTATTTTTATCAACGGAATTTTAGACAATTTGGTAAAAGAATTACAAACCAATAATCGGATCCAAAAAATAGGTCGTGGGTTGATGTAAAAAATCTAAAAAATCAAAACAATAATAATAATCAATCAAAAAACAATAATTTAAAATTATGGAACAATTA
>Ga0209702_10003139_pt1 | contig 26686 bp, 24 predicted proteins | sample FRY01_FD_187210 | JGI IMG/M metagenome (GOLD analysis project Ga0209702, IMG submission 187210) | Freshwater microbial communities from Lake Fryxell liftoff mats and glacier meltwater in Antarctica - FRY-01 (SPAdes) (version 2) | ecosystem: Environmental > Aquatic > Freshwater > Ice > Glacier... | reverse complement strand
TAGACGACGGCGGCGGACCATAAGGCAGAGGGCGCACCGCAAGTCGCACGCGCATGGTCTCGTCCTTTCCATCAACCGTGCGAACGACATCGATCACATCGCCCGCAGCATGCGTGCGGACAGCCAACCCGACTTCTGGCTGATTTTCAATCACAACGCCACCAATGCTCATGACACAATCACCATTTTTCAAACCCGCCCGTGCGGCGGGGCCGCCTGGCTCCACACGCATCAATATCACGCCGGGCTTGTTGCCATTCGCTTGCTTCTCTTCCTCGCTCATCGGTCGTGCAGCCACTCCCAAATATGCACCAGTCACTTCGCTGCGACCAGGCGTGTATGCATCGAGAGAGCGCACAGCAATCGCATCGGCACTTCCATTGCGCCCGACCGTCACGAGCAGCGATCCGATAGCCGGGATTATTTCACCAGCAAAGTGTGGTTCGTCAAATGTTTCGTCGGTTGCGATCAACATGAGGTCCAATTGTTCGTCGACGCCCATTCGTCTGCCACGAACCGTCAATCCGTCTGGAAGCGCAACCGACAAATTGGCGCTGGTCATACCAACTTCGGATGCTTTGGCGATGATGAAACCATTCGCGCTTGCGACGGTTCCGTAACTGACGATGCGGTTGTCAACGAAAACTCCAACCGTCATCTCCATCGCGTTGTCGACCGCCGATCCAATTCCTTCGAGATTTTTCGCATCGTTCTTGAACGGCGCGTGTTCGGCCGGCATCTCCAACTGTAATCCACTGGGCCCAGCGCGGCGCGGTTTACCTTCCCGCTCAGCTTGCGCATCCGCGCCTGCCGCCGCGTCTTGTTGCATATCGCTCAAGTGCGCAGTGGCGAAATCAATCGCCGTCGCAGAGTTCATATCCGGTTCTGGACCACCAGTGGAATTGATTCCGATGAGCCGTCCATCCAAATCGAAAACTCCTCCTCCCGAATCTCCCGATGAAAGTGGAGTATCAATGCGGAGCACATTGTCGCTCATCCCGATGATGCGACCAAGTCGTAGCACTGGTGGTCGAAACGGTTCCTTCTCAATGCCAAATGTATGACCAAACGAAATGATCCAATCACCCTCTTGAACCCCTTCGATCGTTCCCATCGGCGCGACGGGGAATGTGAGTCCGCTGGGATCAAAGCGAATCAAACCGCAATCCTGTAAACCGTCCCAGTTCAAGCCCGATGTCTTGCCTTGAGTCTTTGTTCCATCTGCAAAGTAAATGGTGACTTCAAGACCAGGCTTTCCACAGACATGGCCAGCCGTCATGATCCATCCGTCCTTCGAGATGATTGTCCCGCTGCCACTCGAATTGGTCACTCCCTCATCGAGAATTTCTAAACCGACCGACGCCGCGCGTGCTATCGCTTGCACACTCTTGATTTGCGCTTGGAGTTTCTTGGCGCTTTCCACATCAACGATCGTCTGGTCAACATGCGCGGCGGCGGCAACGCCAGCATTGACTTTGGGATCTGCGGATGGATCTGCGGATGGATCTGCGGATGGATCTGCGGACTGTTGCGCCGCATGCTCGGCTTGCTCAGTTTGAAAACCAAACGAACTCTTCTCAATTCCCAGCCCAGCCACGACGATCCATCCAGTCAGCATCACCAATCGCACTGCGCGACCGATCCAACTGTCATGCATCGTTGTAACTAGCAACACATCAACAGCGTATCTCCCTCGCCCCCGCCTCGCCCCCGCCTCGCCCCCGCGAGTGAACAAAGAATCGTCCACAAAATCAGAGCGTGATATTGTCGACCACTGTTTCAAGTTCGCGCAACCGCCCTGCGATGAGCGCCATCGAAGCGACGCGCTTCTCAATCTTCAGGTGCAAGCACGCTGCGATGAGATCCGACAAGTGCCTATCCAACCCTTGAATTCGCTCGGCAACTGGAACGGTCGCTGGCACCTCTTCAGGCTTGCGCGATTTGCTCTGACCAGGCACGAGCACTGTCTGCGCGTAATCCCTCGTCAGCGCGCGATACATCATCGCACCAAAGTTGTAGACATCTGTTTGCTCCACGATCGCTTCCTTCGCGGCCTGCTCTGGAGCCATGTATCCCGGCGAGCCCTGAAATCGGGGCTTGATCGTGCCCGTCTTGCAAGACTGACCGAGGTCGATGATCTTGCACCGTCGTGCGGTGGCGCGACCTTCGGGCATCATGATGTTGCCGGTCTTCATGTCAGCATGCACGAAACCCTTCTCGTGCATATGAGCAAGCCCCTCGGCAACCTCGGCGAACGCCCGAACGAAATCACGAAGCTTCTTCGGTGGATCTTCTTCCAAGGTTGCGGAATCGATCATCTCCAGAACGAGCGCAACTTCCGATACTTTCAGAATTGGCCGCTCTCGCCTGATCGTGATCGCACGCCGAATCGATGGATGATCAAGTTCCTTCAGTGCGGCATATTCCGTTTCGACTTGCTTCAGAAAGCGATCATCCTTGTCACGGCCTTCCTCGAAAATCACATGCTTCAGCGCATAAGTGGCACCCGTTTGGCGATCCTTGACGGCATACAACTTGCTGCGAGCTCCGACGCCCAGCATCGCGATTACCTTGTAGCCAAACAACTCATCAGTAACTATTTTGGAACTCATTTTTTGACCTCCGACCCCTGCACGACAGAAGAAAAGAAACGGCTACGACTCGTGTGAAACTGCCAATCACATTGGTTGACCACTTGGCTTTAAGAGGGACACCACGGTCGATATAATATAACAAAGAAATGCGGCGCCGCTAGCAAAAAATTGCTATTAGTAATTCCAACTGGTGCCTAAATGTGGAAAAACGGTCTTGCCCACGGTCTCGCCCGCGAAGATCAATCGCGCCTTATCGGCGAATTTGCACTTCAAATTCAGCCATCGGGAAGAACGCCCCTGGGCTATCCACCTTTGCAAGATCTGAATGCAGGTAGACGGCGGAACTGGGGATGGCGAGCTTTTCCTGGAGCGCACGCACAACGGCGACGAGCTCATTGATCTGGCGATCCGTGAAATTGCGTCGATTTCCGTTTCCAATCAAGCAAATTCCGATAGAATTACGATTGAATTGATCTGCATCGGCCTTCGAAAGACCAACCTGACCGATCCCCGGCTTTCCCCCGCCCGTTCCAGTAGCTGCCACATGAGCTCCCGGCAGTTGACGATTCCAGCGATATCCCACTTCGACCAGCCCATCGCCAAGCCCTTGACCATTGCCAATCACGAAGTGGTAACCAAGTCCAGATAGCCCGGCGCTGGTGTGCTGTCGATTCAATGTCACCGAATCGCCTGCGGGGGTCGCAGAGTGATGAATGACGATTGATTTCCACTGCCCGCTCGCCAAATTTGCCTCACGGGGCAGGATGAGCGACGAGTCGTCAGCTTGAATTGGGCCCACAACCTTCGCGCTCATTGCGGCATCCATTGATGGAGCACCATTGTCGCCAATCAACAAGACGCCAGCGACGGCGGTCATGGCTCCCGTAAATGTTGCCCAAACTGTGAAGCGACGGCGAGCCCGTTGCAGTTGTCGCGAAGTTCCGCTCGCTGGCTGCGCCTCGGATGTGCCGCGATGAATTGTGGATGGAGAGATTGACACTGCGATAAAGACTCCGAGCATCTTTATCGGATTTACAGCGCAGAATCGTGAGTAATTCTTGCAATGACGCCGCAGAGTTAGCTTTGCGGCGAGAGTCGCGCGCGTAGCGCAGGCTGAGGGTTTCCAAACTCATCCGGCACCAGCAGCGACTGATTTTGTTGGCGCAACTTGTCGTAGGTATCGAATTGTGTGCGCGGCGCCTTGTCGACAAAGAGCGGCCTTTGGCAACCACTTGCAACGGTGATCACGGTCATGATCAACATGATCAGCATGATCAACCGACCATGCACAACCCATTGCGCCTGGGGGATGGGCGAACTTCTACCTATTGTGGTCGCGCACTTGGTTTCACTTTTCATCGGATCCTCGCTTGGGAGTGGTCATTTCGCACTGAGCGTCAAATTTATTACCCGTTATCCCATCAGTGAATTCCAGCTTGACGGTTACGGTTCCCTCGCACTTCCAGCCGGTTGCCTCCAGTGGAACTTCGAGGGTGTAGTGCGTTCCCCCCCATCCCAGCCCCATCCGCCAAGCATCACGAACCTCCACCGGGGAGTAGTCGCGTTGGCCAAGGTTCTGAGACTTACCGTCCGCCCCCAATTGAAAAACCGACACGCTCGCTCGGCCAACAATCTGCAAGAAGCGGTCGCGGCCATCAGATGGATAGAGAGATATGACTGCCTCACAGCCAGTCACCGGCGCACTCTCGGCGGATCCATTTGGTGTTTGTGCGGTGGACTTCGATGGGCCAAAGTGACCACTGATTGTTACGCCGACAAGCAGCGGTGTCGCTTCCACTATTTCAGCATCACGCGTCGAACTCTCAGCGATGGGCTTTGTGAGTTGCGCAATATTCTCCTTCAACTCAGTTCGCTTCGCTTCAAGTTCTTTCACTTCTTCCTTGAGATCGCGCACTTGCCTTCGACGATCATCGTCTGGCGTAGGGCTGAGCAGCGTCCACTTGCAAGCCGTGAGCGCTGGAGCGCACGCCAACATTGCAATTAACGAAACCAGCGGTAATTGAGTCATTTTCAAGCGCCATCCTCTTCTGCAGCGATCGATTCTTGAATCGAAATATCCATCGATAACTGCTCAAATGCAACTGTCATATCGATGTTGGTCACACTGACTCCTTTGGCAACTGAGACACGCGTCGGCGCGAAGTTTAGGATGCCCTTTATTTCTGCGTCGCACAATTGGTTCGCAACAGTTTGGGCAGCCGACCTCGGGACTGCGATGATAGCGATTGCGATGTGCCGCGATCGGATCATTCGGCGCAAGGCGGACATTGGCGCAACAACTCGACCACCGATGCGTTTGCCAACCATCCGATCGTCGCTATCAAAAATGACCGTGATAGGAAAGCCACCTTGTTCGAATCCGCCATATCCCAGCAACGCTCGACCAATGTTGCCCACTCCTACGAGTGCGATCGACCATCGACGGTTAGTTCCAACCACTCGACGAATCGCCTCGTAAAGTTTCAAACAGTTGTAACCCACTCCCGATCGCCCGACCTCGCCCGTCTGACGCGATTGCGCGACCCACGCCAAATCCTTACGAACTTGCGCGCTTGTAACGCCCAGTTTTTCACCAAGCACCTGCGAACGAATTGTGGTTTGCCCTTGTGCGATCAGCGGTGGCAATTCACGCAAGTACAGACTGAGCCGCTGAGCGGTCGGGCGCGGAATTCGACGAGCGTTCGCAGGCACTTCCGAATTCTAGTGCCGATGGTGATAGAGTCTCCGTATGCATCTTGCGGATGTCCTGGCGCGTGATTCCTTCACAGCAAGCTTTGAGTTCTTTCCACCCAAGAGCGAAGTCGGTTGGGATTCGTTGTTTTCAACAATCGCCCACTTCGAAAAACTGCGCCCGTCGTTCGTCTCAGTGACATACGGCGCGGGTGGATCAACTCGTCAATTCACCCACGATCTCGTTGTGAAACTCCGCAAGGACACTGCGCTTGACGCAATACCCCACCTCTGTTGCGTCAATCACACCGCGCAGGACATTGATCAGATTTTGGCTCTGTATGCGCAGGTCGGCGTATCGAACATTATTGCACTGCGCGGCGATTGCCCTGTGGGGATTACGACCACGACGACGGACTTCGCGCATGCTGCAGATCTTGTCCAAGCCGTGAAGGCATTCGCAACGACAGGTCGTCATGCAGACCCGCGTGGCTTTGGAATCGCAGTCGCTGGCTATCCAGAAGGTCATCCGCAAACGCCCAACACACTGGTGCAAATGGATCACCTCAAGGCGAAATGCGAGATGGGAGCCGACTTGATCATCTCGCAACTGTTCTTTGACAATCATGCGTTCTTTGATTGGAAGGAGCGGTGTGAGTTGGCGGGAATCAAGACGCCGATTTTGGCGGGCATCATGCCAGTCACAACGGTTGCGGGACTCAAGCGCATGGCTGAACTCGCTGGTGGCACACGATTCCCCGCCGCACTCTTGCGAGCCGTGCGTCGCGCGGGAGATGATCCAGAAGCGGTGAGTCGAGTTGGAATTCACTGGGCGACCGAGCAATGCCGCAGTCTTCTTGACCACGGTGTGCGGGGCATTCACTTTTACACGCTCAATCGCAGCGATGCCACCCGAAAGATTTACGAGAATCTTGGCGTTAGTTCGACGGACGCGCTGCGTCAGTGATTGGTGGTTGCGCTGCTGGTTCCGGTTGCGGTTCCGGTTGCGCTAGCGCTGGAACATCGTTGCTTGTCCTCAGCCAAATCACACGCAGGGCTTGTACCAAAGTCGTCTCTTGCTGATTGCGCGCCATGATTTCAAGACCACGCTCAACCAACGATCGATCGCCGAGTTGGTGGCCGACATAGGCGCCTACGAGCCCATAGTCCGCTGCATACTTAGAGCCCTCGGCCAGTGTGATTGATTCTTCGCCGATCTTGCGCAAGCGCTCCTCAGATCCAAGAATGTCAAGCCCATACCGCGTGTCGATCATTTCAGGCCAATTCTGAAAGAGACGACGAATTGATATTGAAGCTGCGATTTGTAATCCAGCAGCAACTTCACTGTTGGCCATCCCGGCGACTGGCAATGGATTTGCCGGCGCAATCAATGCCCCTGTGATGAACTCTCTCTCCGCAGAGAGATAACGCTTTGCCCGCATCGATTGTTCACCAGCCTGCAGCATGACATCGAGCGCTTCCTTCGTGCCGCCGTCGAGCTGTGACATTGTCTGCCCATGGGCCATTAGCAGATATGCCTCGTCCGCTGTTAGACGCCGAGCGAGTTTGATCTGCGTGCCAGTTGCCCCATCACCAGTAGTGGGCTTTGACGATGAACTGGAATCCGCACCGCCCTTGTCGGCGCCGTTGTCCGCAGAACCATCCGTCTCCGTTGATGCATCGGGCAGCTGTTGCGCGCCATCTTTCGGTTTTTCTCCAGTCTGATTGTTGAGCAATCGCTCGGTCTCATCCATCGGATCCGGCGGGTTCATCTGAAGTTGATTGCGCACTTCTCGAATAGCCGATCCCATCAGCGAAAGTGTCGGGACATCGAGGGGAGCATCGTCTGCAACCGCATCCCCTTGCGCCTTGCGAGATCGATTCCCAACCGCATTGAGTACGCGGTCATACGGCGTTCGAATCTCCGCAATCTGACGAATGCCTGTCTTTCCAGCATCGGTCGTTGGTAGCGTGACAACAGCGGTTGAAGACTTCGTATCAACTTTGCCGTCGAGCTTCTCATCCTTCTTCGAATCAAGTTGCAGTCCTGTCAACATCTCTGCGGGCGCGGCGGATGGTGATTTCTCCGCCATCAAACCCGAGAGATATGAACGCTGCAATCTTGCGCCATCAGCGCGTCCAGATCGAAGATCGTCCCGCAAAAGCGCGCTTCCATACACACCTTGATTGATCGATTCGATGAGATCGTTGTTGGGTACCGTGACGATTCCCATAAATGGATTGGATAAGAGTCGAATCTGATTCTGCCTCGCATCGAGCATGACAGTGAGAGTTGCAGGTCGATACATCGCGGAAAAATCTGCGGACGATGCCGCTTGCTGCGTCATCACATCTCGACGCGCCCGAGCGTCATTTGCTTCAGCGCGTGAAATCTGTGGAGCAAAGTTTCGATCCCAACTTCCTCGACTCGTGTTCCCACCTGTCGCAGTCGATTGCGCCGTACCAACCACACCTGTTGTTCCGACAGGATTGGTCGATGAAAAATCCCGGAGATATGCCGTCTGGCCGATTTTTGTGGCGAGGCTAAATCGGTCATTCATCGGTATCGCCGCGATTGCTTGTGCGCTTGATGTCGCCGACTCCGCACGAAATACTCGCGTCGTATCGCCGGAGGTGGCCCCACGAAAATCGGCGGCGGCGGTGTAACCCACAGACCCACGGAAGCCGCGACCTGCGGCGACATCACCGGTCACGACTAAATTTCGAGATCGATAATCCTGCGAACCCCTCTGGGCATTGCGTGTCACGCCCTGCTGCAATGGGGCATCGAGAGCGCCGCCGCCTCGTTGCAAATTGCCGTCGAGTGCGTTCTGAGCGAGTGCGATAGAAATGAACAATGCGCTCAACATGCACTCGAAGTGTACAACTACACCCATGCAGAGGCGAGATTTTTTCTCTAGGCGCAACACCAGCCCGATCATTCTGCTTGTGGCTTTGGCAATCGTTGCCGGCGCCGTCGCAATCGGAGTCTTTGGTCGCCGCCTCGAGGAGCGTGCTGCGCAGACGATGATTCCGCTGGGCGATATCGCCGACGCCGCTCGGCAGATTCAGGCGCGCATGCAATTTGAAGCGATTCACCGCCAGATCGACGCCGCACCACCCACACGAGCCGAACTCGCAACCATCATTGATGCATCTCTCAAAAGTGAATGGCGCCCGCCAAACCTTGCGACCAGCGAATTCGTGCCAATTCTTGCTGGACCGGTTGAAATGCCGGGCGAGAGTGTTGGCGTCGTCATTCTCTTTGAGAGACTGGGAGATTTAAACGATCGTTTCCTGACCATCTTTGTCATGAATGACAACGGACAATTTGCGACCTTTGATGAATACGGCAAGATCGAACCGTTGATTGCCGTGCGCTCGATCATGGAACTCGACGATCAAACCAATCCGAACTCGGGCGCGACGCTGGCATTCAGCGACGGAGCATTGCTCTTCATCGTGCGTGCGGATGACATGACGACGCTTGATGAAATCCGCGGCGCACTTGGCGCGCCGTAAGCCTGCATGATCGCACGGCACAATCGCACAACTGCTCGACTATCCTGCGCACAGCCGACATGAACCCAACCGCATATATCACCACCCCGATTTATTATGTAAATGATCGACCGCACATCGGTCATGCGTATACATCGACCATCTGCGATATCTGGGCGCGTGCAGCACGGGCGATGGGTCGCGATGTTTTTTTTCTCACTGGCACCGACGAGCATGGCGCGAAAGTCGAGAAGAGCGCCGCGGCGCGTGGGATGACGCCCCAGGCGCTTGCCGATGAAAATGCGGCTGAATTCCAGCGGATTCTTGCGACATTTGTGCTCACCAACGACGACTTCATTCGAACAACTCAGCTGCGCCATGTCACGCAAGTTCAGGCGTTTCTGCGCAAACTCGTCGCCTCGGGCGATGTCTATCTGGGAACATTCGAAGGTTGGTACGACGAGGGGCAAGAGGAATACCACACTGAAAACAATGCACGGGTGATGAATTATCTCAGCGCAGTCAGTGGCAAGCCACTCGTGCGGGCGACTGAGAAAAACTATTACTTTCGTTTGAGTGCGTTTGCGGATCGACTCGCCAAGCTCTATACAGAGCATCCGACATTTGTTCTGCCCGCCGAACGCGCCAACGAAATGCTTGGCCGAATGCGCGATGGGCTTCAAGATGTGCCCATCACTCGTACAAATTTCGCGTGGGGAATCGCGATGCCCGACGCACCCGGACATGTTGTCTATGTCTGGATCGATGCGCTGCTGAATTATGTGACGGCGCTTGAGCTGGGGTCGACCCCGACCAATGACCGTGCGAAATATTGGCCAGCGGATTTCCATGTTGTTGGCAAAGAGATTCTTTGGTTCCACGCGGTCATTTGGCCGGCGCTCCTGATGGCGCTTGAACTTCCCTTGCCCAAGTGCGTTTATGCCCATTCCTTCTGGATCGCCGAAGGAAAGAAGATGAGCAAGTCGCTGGGCAACTTTGTAGATCTTGCGGCCATCGAACGATTCACGAGCGCGTATGGACTCGACGCATGGCGTTGGTACATGTCGACGCAAGGACCACTTTCCACCACCGACGCGGATTTCAGCGCACGACATTTCCACGAGATTTACACGAACGACTTGGTGAACACTGTCGGAAATTGCCCAAGCCGCGTCGGCGCGATGATCAACAAATATTTCGCGGGGAAATTGCCGGCGGATATCGAAAACGGCGGCACATGGCTTGCCCGCTGCGATGCCGCGGTTGGCAAGTGGCAACAGTGCATGAACGACTTCGACCTCGTCGGTGCGGCGCGGTGCGGTATGGACCTGCTGCGACAAATCGATGTGATGATCAACGATACCGAGCCATTCAAGTTGGCGAAAGACCCAGCGAATCTGCCGCGTCTTTCGTCCATCCTCAATCAGTGTGCGCAAACCGTGCGGGTGGCTGGCGTGTTGCTCGAACCCTTCTTGCCTCAGCGCATGGCGACGCTCGCCACTGCGTTTGGCGCAATTGCAGTCTCCACAGATGGTGTGTTGACCGACTGGAATGTCCGCAAGAAATATGGCGCGATTGCGGACGGACATGACATCGCAAAGCTCGCCCTCTTTCCGCGAGTCGATGCACCGCTCGTTCCGCAAGCGATTTGAATCGCACTAGCTTGTGATGGGATCGCAGCGAAGCTATTCGTCAATGGGCGTGCTGGTTCCCTCGACACCATCAGGCAATTCGAGTGAGCTCTGTGCTTCAGTGAGTAACGGCACATCGGCATTTGTGAGTCTGTTCGAGATCACGGAAGCCCTGTGCTTTGATGCGGCGACATGCCGTTGCGCCGTCTCGAGCGTCTGCTGAACCTTGTCTAGTGTTTCGCCGAACTTCGAGAATTGCGTTCGCACCGCTGCGAGCAGATTCCAAACCTGCGCAGATTGCTTCTGCACGGCCAGCGTGCGAAAGCCCATGTACAACGCGTTGAGCAACATACCCAGTGTCGATGGACCAGTGATGGTGATCTTGAAATCTCGGTTCACGCGTTCAAGCAATCCATGACGCCGCGCAATCTCCGCATACAAACCCTCGGTTGGAACAAACATGATTGCGAAATCAGTCGTTTCTGGCGGTGATATGTACTTGTCGTGGATATCGCGAGCGCACGCCAGCACGCAATCCTCGAGTGCCTTCGATGCAGTCTTGACGGTCTCTTCGTCGCCGCGAGTAGCCGCGTCAACAAGTCGGTCGTAATCCTCGCGCGGAAACTTGGAATCGATCGGCAACCAAACGGGCTTGCCCTCTTCCTGACCCGGCAACTTGACGGCAAATTCGACAACATCGCGACTGTTGGACTTCACGCGCACATTCTTTTCAAATTGCGTCGCCGAGAGAACATCTGTCAACAATGTTTCGAGTTGAAGCTCGCCGAATATGCCGCGGGTTTTCACATTCGTCAGTGTTCGATTTAGATTTCCAACATCCTGCGCGAGCCGCTGCATTTCACCGAGACCTTGATGAACTTCCAGCAGCCGCTTGTTCACTTCCTCAAAGGCGGCGCCGAGTCGAGTTTCAAGCGACTTCTGCAATTGCTCGTTGACCACTCCTTGAATCTCAGTGAGCTTGGTCTGGTTTTCTGCGCGAAGTCCGACGAGTTGGTCTGAGACCTCCTTGCGAAGAACGAGAAACCGCTGCTCCTGCGCAGCGGCGCTCTCGGCGCTTCGAAAATCAAACGACTGCGCCAAGACGGTCAATCGAGTTGAGAATCCATCGAGACCCTCGCGCTGAGAATTCGCGGCGCGCTGCAATGCGTCGGCCGTTTCACGGCGTTGCCGTTCATCGCGTTCATGTCCATCCTTGCGAATGGTCGCGTCGGACTGATCCACGCGCAATCCAAATGCGTTCAGCCGTTCGCCAAATTTTGCCAATTCTCCTGAGATCGGCGTAAAGTCAGTGGGTGCTGTCTTGGATGAACCACTGCGTGTCCAAACTAGAACACCCAGCAGAACGAGCCCCGCCAACAAACAAAAGAGAAGAGTAATTTCCACGCGCCGACCTCCACGCGTGAGAGTAGTTCACAGATTCACAAATGCAATCGTCATTGCGTGCGGCGACGGGGACGAATCCCTACAAGACCCGCTGCCGCTAGAACGACCAGAGCTCCAGGAGCTGGCGTGTAGTGAATATCAACGCTCGCCGTATCAAGACTCATGTTCGCACCTTGGCTGTTGAAATTCATCTCAAAGCGCGTCGCAGCGAATGGCAAGCCCTGCAGAATCCATCGGAAAGATCGAGTTTGAATCTGGCCCTGACCACCCGGCGCTGCACTATCCGAGCGCAGCTCTGTGAACGACGGTGACGCCGTCAAACTATTGCCAGCGTTGTCTCCAAGAACCAACTTCACTGAACCGAGGTTGATCATCGTTCCCACCGTGGCAAGATTCATGATCACTTCGGTCACCGGTGCGGTCAATCCCGCATAAATGGACACCGAGAGCGGACCACCTGCGCCGTAGAGATTTCCAGTGCTTGTGATAAATGCGCCTGATCCATAGTTGAAGAGGGCGGCGGCGGATTCACTCCCTGCATAGTTTGTCATGTTGGGGCCACCAAACGCGCTGGTGAAATTCTCCCACCCATAAAAATCAGATGTCGCACTTCCACGCCACGGTGGCACAAGCGGATTGATGAAATCTGCAGAGGCGGAGGCTGACAACAGTGATGAAGCAGCCAATGCAACGACCAACACACAATTTCTATACAGCATTTTTCAGTCCCTTTTCTCTCAACCTGTGTCGAACAACTGACGCACTTTATTGTGTACCCAAAAAGCGCATAGTCAAAACAAATCGCTTAAAAATCGCAGATTTAAATCGCAGATTTTCGCCACATTCCTCGTGGAAACTAGTACGCCTTTGCCCAAACAACCCGCCGAGAGCTCGGTTGACCAGTAATAACACACTTGCCAGACTCCTCCGCCTCACCGAGCGGGATGCAGCGAATCGTCACGCCGAGTCTGTCCTTGATCTGCGCCTCAACCTTTGGATCGCCGCAGAAGTGTGCAAGTGCAAAGCCGCCATGAATGGGCGTTGGTTGATTCTCGGCGACGGTCGGCGCAGTGAAGTATGCCTCGAACTCCTTCGCATCGTCGATCACCGTAGTGTTGGCGATCTGAAAATCCTGCGCACGCTTGAGCATTCCATCTTGAATCTCCTGCAAGAGCGCGGATATTCCCGCAATGAAATCGCCACGCTTGACGGCGCTCTTTTCCTTGTGCGGCCTATCGCGCCGTGCCATGAAGACACTCTCGGCCGCCATGTCACGCGGTCCAACTTCAACGCGCACCGGCACACCCTTCTTGATCCAGTTCCACGCCTTGTCGCCGCCGCGCATATCACGCTCGTCGAGATGAACCTGCACAGGGCGACCATCGAACGATTGCTTGCGAAGGTCGGCCGCCAACGAGCGCGTCCACGCTTGAATCGCCGCCGCATCTTCTGGCTTGTGCACGACTGGAATGATGACCACATGCGACGGAGCCAACTTCGGCGGAAGGATCAATCCATCATCGTCCGAGTGAGTCATGACCATGGCACCGACCAATCGTGTGCTCACGCCCCATGAAGTCGTCCACGCAAATTGACGCTCGCCATTGGCGGCGAGAAATTGAATCTCACTCGCCTTGGCAAAGTTCTGTCCAAGAAAATGACTCGTGCCTGCTTGCAACGCTCGGCGATCTTGCATCATGGACTCGATGCAATATGTGTCGACTGCGCCTGGAAATCGTTCGCCATCGGTCTTGCGACCCTTGAGCACTGGCATCGCCATCCAGTTCTGCGCGAAATTCGCGTAAACATCGAGCATCTTCATCGTCTCCTCGACCGCTTCATCGCGTGTGGCGTGCGCCGTGTGACCTTCCTGCCAGAGAAACTCCGTCGTGCGCAAGAACAATCGCGGTCGCATTTCCCAGCGCACGACATTCGCCCACTGGTTGATCAGCAGCGGTAAATCTCGATAACTCTGAACCCACTTGGCATATGTTGCGCCGATGATCGTTTCCGAAGTTGGACGAACGACCAGCGGCTCGTCCAATTCGCCAGCTGGAATCAGTTTGCCATTCGGCCCCATCTCAAGCCGATGATGCGTGACCACCGCGCACTCTTTGGCAAATCCATCGACATGTGCCGCCTCCTTTTCCAAGAACGACAGTGGAATGAAGAGTGGGAAATATGCGTTGCTATGGCCAGTGTCCTTGAACATGCCATCGAGAACGCGCTGCATATTTTCCCAGATCGCATATCCCCACGGCTTGATGACCATGCAGCCTCGCACGGCCGAATTTTCCGCAAGATCGCCAGCGCGCACGACTTGTTGATACCACTCGGAATAATTTTCTGCGCGCGTTGGCGTGATCGCCGTCGTTGGAGTTGCCATGCTCAAAGCCTAACCGCAAGCGGGCGACATGCGGCGACATGCGGCGACATGCGGCGACATGCGGCGATCAACGCCGCGCGATACGGCGACGCATCGCACGCAACATGCTCGATGGAGTTTCGTTCAACGCCAGACGAGATTGCTCGCGCGCGCGACGAACGGCCTTGGCACGCAGCGCAAGAGCGCGCTTGGCCAAGGCTCGGCCCTCGGCCGTCGTACCTTCGATCTTGTCAGCTAACAGAGCGAGGTCTCGCGCGCGACCTAAATTTTCTGCGGCTGTTCGCAATCGACGGCGCGCCGAATATCGCTGTGCCGTGATGCATCCTTCCATGACGGCCATCTGGTCAGCGATTCTCTGAAACTTCTTGCGCGCATCGTGCAAATCCGTCTCGCCAAGTCCCAGCCACGGGCGCAGCGCTAGAACGCGCGCCGCGCGCCATGTCGATGAGAATTGAGCCGTCAGCTCGTGCCAATCCAGTGACGCACCCGAACACAGACACATCGATCGTTCCGCAAGCATCGTCGCGTCGAGCGCCTGCGCAATGCTCGGCGCGGATGGCGCGAGGTGCGACGACTGCGAACTTCCAACCGGCGGTGTCGTCAACGGTTGACCTCGCAAAGCGCACAGTTCCTCAAGCAGCGACGCAAGCGCATCGCGTTGTCGCGCCTCCGCAAGACTCTCTTTCGCACGGCGAATGCTCACTTGCGCACGGTTGCGACCTTGCACAAATCCAGATTGCAAGAGATCGCGCAGCGCTTGCAATCTCTTGAGCCCACGCCGAGCGCGATGCACTCCACCGAGCCGCACTGCGATCTCGAGTTGATCGTTCGCTGCGATGGCGATGCCTTCGCGCACCGCGGAAAATTCGCTCGCCAACACGGCACGCGCCGTAACCCGCGCAGGCAATGTTCGATCAAGAACACCAACGGGCTGATCCACAGCATTCACAGCATTCGCGGCATTCGCCTGCGTGATCGACGGACTGCCCAAGACCAGCGCCGCTGATTCGCGAATTGCCACACGCCGATCAACCTCGCGCAACGCTTCACGCGGAAGGAGCGTCTTGGTCTGCCGAATTTTTTGCGTCTTGACGCTCATTCCAACACCACGCTTCTTATGGGATTGGCTTGGGCTGATCTTGCACAGCCTGCGGCGTATTGCACACTGGCGCATCGACTGGAACAAGCCAGAGTTGCAGCATTCCGGGCAAGAAAGGTTGTGCAGTTGATCCGACGAAATGAACCGTCGCGAGTTGATATATCCCCTCGGTTGGATAGACCACATCAACTTCCGCGCGAGCACCAGTAAGTCGCACCTGCTTGACCGACCACACGAGCGTGTCACCTGGCTTCATCGGTCGACCAACATCCAATCGCTTGCCAACATTTCTCCACACCTGCAACGGTGTCATCGGAGGAAGGTTGTAAATCAATTCGGTTCCGGGCGCGAGACGCGCGTGCGCAAACTTCAGTCCGTCCGCCATCAAGTTTGGCATCGGCTGCATGCTTGGGTCTGCCTTGGGCGACCCTGGATATTCAGGATATGTCATTGCAGCGACGCAACCGCCGACGGACAACGATGTCAGAATCGCGGCGGTCATCACAGCGAAGCCGAACATAGACGAGAATGCATTGAGCCAATTCTTGTTGTGCATGATGGTGCCTCTGCTCAGTCTCAGTAGTGTGCCGAAAACTTTCCGAAACTTCCAACCAAACCATTCCAACAAATCCGGACAACCGACACCAACGCGCGTCACTTCTCCGCGCGCTGAACGAACCAATACTCCATATCGATCGGTGCTTGCCGACCGAAGATCGTGACGAGCACCCGGACCTGGCCCTTGTCCGGAAACACTTCGTCGATCGTGCCTTCGTAACCTTGGAAGGCGCCTTCCTTGATCGTGACATTGTCGCCCTTGTGAAGATCCATCTTGAGCTGCGGAGCTTCCTGTGCAGGCTTCGAGTCAAAGAGCATCTTCTCAACTTCAACGACTGACATCGGAGTTGGCCGACCAGCGGTTCCAACAAAATCGCCGACGCCAGTGGTTTCCTTGATGAGAAAAAACACATCCTGCGGAATGCGACCATCTGGTTCGAGGCGCATTTCGACAAAGACATATCCGGGATAAAGCTTGGTTTCGGTGACAGTCTGCTTGCCTTGCTTGCCAAGCACCTTCACCTTTTCGGTTGGAACCATGATGCGTCCCACGAGCGATTCCATGCCTTCGATCTGCACTTTTCGCAGCAGCGTTGAGCGCACAGAATCTTCCTTGTTGCTTGCAACGCGCAACACAAACCAATCCATTCCTTCGCGGAACATTGGCAATTCACCCTCGGGAACTTGCTCCATCTCACGAGGCTCCGCTGGAATCGAGATGCGGGTTGTTTCGACACCCATGCTGCGCACGGAAGTCGTCGGACGCGCCTCGCCCGATCGAACTGCGCGCAGATTGCGGGGTGCAGCGGGTTCAGCAACAACAACTTCGCCCTTGGGCTTGCGCTTGGCTTTGGCCTTCACCTTCGTCGGCTTTGCAGCTTCGTGCTCAGAGTTTGAATCAGCTGAATCGGATGGATCGTGTTCTTCGGAAAAGTTCATGTCAGGTACCTGGCTCCAAGACGCGCAATTGCACGAAGAGGAAAAAGAATGCTTGGTCAAAGACGAAACAGAACATCGAAATCACGAAACTCATGAAAATGACGATGATCGTCGAGCCAGTCACCTCGCGGCGAGTTGGCCAACTGACCTTCTTCATTTCCGATTCCGTGGCGACGAGAAAGTCGACCGTGTTCACATTGCGCGCTGTCAATATGTAAACGAACGGGCAACAGATCGCGACGAAAAGTCCGCCGACGGCCCACGAGAGATAGATCGGGTTGATTCCCCAGTCGACCGTCTGGAAGATGTCATGCAACCACCAACCGCCGATCAGAGCGAGCACTCCACCAGCTGTCGCCGAAATTACACGAGTCCAATAGCCTTGTCCGAGTTTATACATGTCTGAGTATTTCCAATGAATGGTTCGATGACTAGTTCAGAATGAAGCGAGGCGACACGATTCAACACGACGAAAAGTCACTTCCGACAAGCCTCCGACAAACAGAGCAAACACGCCGAGAGGGGATCGAACCCACGACCTGCGGATTTGGAATCCGCTGCTCTACCAGCTGAGCTATCGGCGTCTCTGCGGAAACAATCCTAGGTTTCTTTCCAAGGGTTATTTCCGTTTGATCTTGTGCAGAGTGTGCCGACGAAGTCGGGGGCTGAACTTCTTGAAGCCAAGCTTCACTTTCTCCAAAATGCCGCCTTTTACGCGGATTTCGGTTCGATAGTTCAGATCACCCGTTTCGGTGCACTGCAACCACACATATTCACGGTCAAGACTCTTCTTCGCCATTTTTTACTTCACGATCTTGCTGACGACTCCCGAACCGACCGTCTTTCCGCCTTCGCGAACTGCGAAGCGAACGCCTTCTTCCATGGCAACGCCTTTGCCTTCAAGGTCGACCTTGAGTTTGACATTGTCGCCGGGCATGCACATTTCGGCGCCGATGAGCTCGAGCTTGCCAGTGATGTCAGTCGTGCGGAAGTAAAATTGCGGCTTGTATCCGGAGAAGAACGGCGAATGTCGTCCGCCTTCTTCCTTGGTCAGAACATAGACCTGCGCTTCGAATTCGGTGTGTGGCTTGATCGTCCCTGGCTTGCAAAGCACCTGACCGCGCTCGATCTGGTCCTTTTCAACGCCACGCAAGAGACAACCGACATTATCGCCGGCCATTCCCGAATCGAGAGTCTTCTGGAACATTTCGACTCCAGTGACAGTGGTCTTGATTACATCTGGGCGCAATCCAACTACTTCGACTTCTTCGCCGACCTTGATCTTGCCGCGCTCGATACGACCTGTCGCGACTGTTCCACGACCCTTGATCGAGAAAACATCTTCGATCGACATGAGGAACGGCTTGTCAATCTCGCGGACTGGCTCTGGGATGTATGAATCGATTGCGTCCATCAAATCGCCGATGCATTTCGACTTTTCTGGATCCTTGGGATTCATCAGAGCTGGGAATGCGGCGCCACGAACAATTGGAATCTCCGCAGCTGGGAAGTCGTACTTCTTCAGCAGATCGCGGACTTCTTCCTCGACGAGATCGATGAGTTCGGCATCTTCGACGGTGTCAACCTTGTTCAGGAAGACCACGATGCGCGGTACGCCGACCTGACGAGCCAACAAGACATGCTCGCGAGTCTGCGGCATGACGCCGTCGTATGCGGAAACTACGAGAATCGCGCCGTCCATCTGCGCGGCTCCAGTGATCATGTTCTTGACATAATCGGCATGGCCTGGGCAGTCGACATGCGCGTAATGACGAGCAGCGGTTTCGTACTCAACATGCGATGTTGCAATCGTCACGATTTTCGTTGGATCTCGGCGACCTTCGCTCTCAGATGCCTTGGCGACTTGGTCGTAACTCACTGGCTTGCAGAAACCACGTGCGGATTGAACCGCCGTGATCGCCGCAGTCAGCGTCGTCTTGCCGTGATCAATGTGTCCGATTGTTCCCACATTTACATGGGGCTTGGTGCGATTAAAATTTTCCTTAGCCATTGCGATTTGCTCCGTTGATGCGCTGAAGTGAGTACTGAAGCAGACACCCAACACGAGTGCCTACGGAAGCCACCGAAGGGGATTGAACCCTCGACCTCACCCTTACCAAGGGTGTGCTCTACCACTGAGCTACGGTGGCGTTCCCGAGATGAAAAACCGCCCTCTCGGGCGGCGGGAGGGTAAGTGTATCGACAAATTCGCAAGCAACAAGTAGCTAGCGAGATCAATTCCAAAAAGATGGTGAAGTATTTGACCGATGCGGCGCATGAGGCGGCGCATGAGGCGGCGTATGAGCACATGCATGAGCCAATGCAGAGTCGACGAGCGAGTCGTCTGTTTGCCGCTACGGACCTGGGTTATCGGCCCTATCGAGGTTCGAAATCTTTAATCCGCGTGGGTCTGGGTCATTTGCACCAGGTGGCGGAGGACTCGCGGGGCTTGTGAAATAGCCACCCTGAAGGTCTTCGATCTTTTCCCACTTGGGTTCGGTCTGCACATGTCCATCCATACAGAGGAAAAGGCAGGTCTCGCCTGGATAGCGGAAGTCAATCTCGCACAGGTTCGTATCCGCTGCCGCCCACGGCATCGGGACAGGTTCAATGGTCTCGCCCGCACGACTGTCCACGAGATAGACGGCCGCCGAAGGAAAGAGAATTTGACCAGACGGCACGAAGCGTTCCATTTGACCGGCCGCTGGAATTCCGGTTGCTCCTGCACCAAGCCACGGCGCGGAAGTGAAAAAATTATTTGCGGCGAAATATCCAGGATGATCTATTTCCCGCTCCGACGCTCCATTTCCCCACGGGAGCGCTTCGCTCGTCGGGTCAATCGAAATGGGCTTCTTCATCGCCGTCGTCGAACGCAGGATGTTGCCGGAATAGTTCGGGTGGGCGGTGTAAGCAAGACGATCGGGTGAATCGAATCGATAATTATAAAAACCAGATGTGTCCGGCACGAGGTCGCCGCCAGACATTTCCGGCATCGCCAGCGTGCCAAGATTTGCGGTTGTCCACAGAATATCAGCCCATGTGCCCACAAGCGGCGTTCCAATCGGCGGCGCTAATGTCGGCAAACTTCCTGGTGTCGATGTCATCTTGGCTCGCATTGGGCCTTTGAATTGAAGCGGCGCACGATGATCGAATGCACTGGGAAGCACGCGGTCACGATTGTCGGATGTGTAGCCCTGCATCAATGTCGCGATCTGCCGTAGGTTGCTCTGGCTTGTGGCCCACTGACTGTTGGCTTTGGCGATCTTCAGCGCTGGCAAAAGAAGTGCGATCAGCAGAGCGATGATCGCGATCACGACAATGAGTTCAACGATCGTGAATCCGCGGCGAGGTCGGGCGAACATCATCTGTTGAAAAGGTCTCGTTTGCATAGTGATTCCGTCGGTTGTGAGCCGCCACGCATTGGCAATGCCCACAATCTATACGCATGCTAACGCAGAGCGATGCTTCAACCCATGCTCATCGTCATCAAGAATTCCGCATTGGACTTGGTCTTGGAAACGCGACTGCGCAGCAATTCCATCGCCTCGACGACATTCATGTCTGAGACCACCTTACGCAAGCGAATGATGAGTTCGAGTTCCTTTGGATCGAGAAGCAATTCCTCGCGTCGTGTGCCGGACGCGCCGACATTGATCGCCGGATAGATGCGTTTTTCAACCAGTTTTCGGTCGAGATGCAATTCTGCGTTGCCGGTTCCCTTGAATTCCTCAAAGATGACTTCGTCGGCGCGGCTGCCAGTGTCGACGAGCGCCGTGGCGATGATGGTCAGCGATCCGCCGCCTTCGATATTGCGGGCACTTCCGAAAAATTTCTTGGGCTTGATCAGCGCGGAAGTATCAACTCCACCCGATCCAATCTTGCCAGAATTCGGCATGGCATTGTTGTATCCACGAGCGAGTCGCGTGATGGAGTCGAGAAGAATGACGACATGCTCGCCGCATTCAACCATGCGCCTGGCTTTCTCGATGACCATTTCGGCGACCTGAATATGACGCGACGCTTCTTCGTCGAAAGTGCTCGCGACCACTTCAACGCGCGTTGGTGTGTTGCGCTTGAAATCCGTCACTTCCTCGGGACGCTCATCGATCAAGAGCACGATCGTGTGCACATCGGGATGATTGGTCGCGATCGCATTGGCGATCTGTTGCAGAATGACTGTTTTTCCAGTGCGCGGCGGCGCGACGATCAAACCGCGCTGACCAAATCCAAACGGAGTCACCATGTCGATGACTCGTGGCTCGATGCGCGTTGGCTGGTTGAGCATCTCAAGATGAATGCGCACATTGGGATGAAGCGGCGTGAGATTTTCAAAAACTGGCAGCGAATGCACGGTGGCCGGATCGCAGCCGTTGACGCTGTCGATGCGCATCATGGCGAAGAACAATTCTGGTTCCTTAGGCGCACGAATGAGTCCGCGGACGGTTTGGCCGCGGCGCAATCCTAGTTTTCGGATATGGCTTGCGCTGATATAGACATCGTCTTCACATGCAAGATAGGAATAGTCGGAACTGCGCAGAAATCCAAAGCCTTCAGGCATGATGTCGAGCGAACCTTCGGCCAACATTAGCCCGTCTTCAAGGGCGCGAGCTCGGAGAATTTCAAAGACCAGACGATGATTCGGCAGGCCCGACTTGTCTTCCAATCCAACTTTCTTGGCTTCTTTGAGCAGTTCTTCGGTCGTCATCTTGTGAAGCGCTTCGAAAGTAACTTCGCCCTTCTTCGATGGCTTCTTGCGTTCTTTGAGTGAGACTTCGAGCTCGGCCAAGTCGGCTTCCAGAACCTCGTCGGTTGGGAAGCAGCCGGGTGTTAGGTTGATTGCGGGCTGGGAGCCTCCGTGAAAGCCGCCACCGCCACCGCCGCCGCCACCACCACCGCGTCGGCGTCGACGACGGCCCTTCTGCTGATAGTTATCTTTGTTGTTCTGCTGGTGAAAAACTCCAGGTGATGGTGATTGAGTCTCATTCATTTGTTAAGTTCCAATTGGCAAGGTTGATGCGGATGATTCGGATGATTCGGATGATTCGGATGATTCGGATGATGCGGATGATGCGGATGATGCGGTGAATCGTTCGGTGCGTTCAAATAGAAATGCTGAGTCGGTCAAATGAAGATGATCGATTTTCTCTAGCCATTTCTCTGGCCGTCTTCCAAGCATTCCTCAAAGACTCATCCCGCGGGCTGAAGAAACGATACGAGAGGATACGCCCTCTATTGACCTTCATATTGCGCAAGGATGAGTTCGAGAATCCGGGCGACTTGCGCCCGCAACGACTCGGTACTCCCGTCGTTGATGAGAATATGATGGGCGAATTTCCTCTTCAAGTCAAGTGGCATTTGAGAATTTTCTCGGCGGGTCAATTCGGCCTCAGACCAGCCCCGATTTGTCATAACACGATCTAAACGAGTCGAAATCGGCGCATCAACAAGCACGATTGCATCGCATTCGCCTTGCATATTCGATTCGATCAAGAGTGGAGCGTCGATGACCAGCGCTTTGGTCCCGGTGGGCGCGTGTGCGAAGAGTTCGCGGCGGCGAGCGTGAATCCATGGATGCACCAAGCCCTCCAGGCGCATGCGCTCGCGGTCGGCGGTGATGCGAGTGGTGGAAATTGCATCGAGAGATGGAAAGACAATCGCTGCGACACGGCGACGATCGATTTTTCCAGCCGCATCAAGAATAGATGAACCCCACCATCGGATCAGTTCGTCCCGCACGGCGCTGTCGTCAAGGGCGAGGCGAGCGAGCGCATCAGAATCACTCACAACGCATCCGCTTTCGGCGAGCATCTGCGCGACCAGCGACTTCCCAGCACCGATCGAACCGATCAGGCCGAACACCGGTCGATGAGTTGATCGCGATTGATCTGTCATGACGATGCGGGTCCGATTACGAACGAGTCCATGTTGTTCCTTGCGGACCATCTTTGATTTGCACGCCTAGCCCCGCGAGGTCATCGCGCACACGATCGCTCGCCGCCCAATCCTTGGCGGCACGCGCTGCGGTGCGCTGTGTGATGAGCGCAGTCACTTTGGCTGTCAATCCATCGTCGGCATCGGCACTCGATGACCGTGACGCCGATTCATTCCGCTCAAAGACACCTAATACTTGATTCATCCGCTCGAGTGCGTGCAATTCCTGATGCGGACAATGTGCGTCGGCAACACCCTCTGACGCTTCGTTGACCGCTGTGTTGATCGCAGCGAGTGCGCGGGCGATATTGAGGTCGTCGCATAATGCATCGGTGAAGTGAACAAGGGCCTTTCCAAATGGACCGGCTGGTGCGCTCGCGTTGGGCGCTTTGGTGTGCAATTGTGCCTGCAAAGCTGTGCGCGATCGCACCCAGCGATCAATCTGCCGCTGGCAATCCTTCAACCCCTGCCAAGTGAAGTTTGCATTCGTTCGGTAATGCATCCGCGTCAATTCAAGTCGCAGTGCGGCGGGAGTGATTCCGCGCGCCATTACATCGCGCACGGTGAAAAAATTGCCCTTCGACTTGGACATCTTTTCGCCTTCGACCACGAGGTGTCGCGTGTGAAACCAAACACGCGCGAATGACGCGTGGCCATATCCGCAGCAACTCTGTGCGATCTCGCATTCGTGGTGTGGAAAAATATTGTCTTCGCCGCCAGAGTGCAGATCAATTTCCTCGCCGAGGGATGATGCCGCCATCGCGCTGCATTCGAGATGCCATCCTGGATAGCCGGCTCCCCATGGCGAATCCCACTTCATCACATGCGCGGCATCGGGCTTCCAGAGCATGAAGTCGGCGGGGTGTCGTTTGAACGACTGATTCGCGGCCGAGACGCGTTCGCCCGCGCCTTCGCGCAGTGCGTCGATCGTGTTGCCAGAGAGTTTGCCATATGCAGGGAACGAGCGCACATCGAAATAAACGACGCCGTCGCCCGCAACATAGGCGTGTTTGCGCGCGATGAGTCGCTCAACCAGCGCGACCATTTGTGCGATGCACTGCGTTGGTCGTGGCATTAACTTTGGATTTGTGGCGAATTCCTGGGCGACTTTCAAGCCAAGCGTTCGCGCGTCTTCGATGAATCGGTTTGCATAAAAATCTGCGATAGCAAGCGGATCACGCGCATCGATGTCGGCGCCATCTGGAAAACGCCCCGCTTTCTTGGCTTCCGCGATGCGTCGACCAGCGACCGCCATCTTGTCCTCGCCGCCGCCGTCCGCTTGATCATCATCGGTCATGTGGCCGACATCGGTGATGTTCATCACATGAACAACGGTGTATCCAATGAGCTCGAGTGTGCGCCGCAGCACATCGGCGTTGAGAAACGATCGAAAGTTGCCGACATGCGCGTCGTCATACACCGTCGGACCGCAGGAATAAAAAGTGACCGTGCGACCGAGTGTGTCGATTGGCACGAATGGCTCAGTCTGACGAGTGAGTGTGTTGTGAAGAGCAATCGAGTGCACGGTGCGATCCTATAAGAAGTGCTTCCAATGGAATGCCGATGGAAGTTCGCGGCGTGATCGATGTGCCCGCGGTCAATCGCGCATTGGCGGTCGTGGCTTCACGGCAACAGCTGGATTTCCGTGATAGATCGTCCACGGCTCGAGGTTGTTCATCGCCACGCCGCGCGCACCTAGGATGGCGCCATCGCCAATGGTGATATCGGGACCGACGAACGCGTCCGCTGCGATCCAAACATCATCGCCGATCACAATGCTCGACCGACGCAAGGTCATCCGACGATCACGATAATCGTGGGTTCCTGCGCAGAGATGAGCACCTTGCGAAATGGTCACGCGATGACCGATTGCCACTGGCCCGAGGCAATAGAGAATCGCGCGATCGCCGATTGATGATTCGTCGCCAACTGTGAGATTCCACGGAATCTCGATGCGTACCGTGCGCCGGATGCGCGCGGAGTGCGCGATGCGACCGCCGAAAGCCCGCACGAGGAATCGGCGAAAGCGGTACCAATTATGAAAGCTCCAAGCGAAGAGTGTGGATTGCACCACACTCCACAGCATTCGACGAAATTTTTCGCCAAAGCCATATGGTGATTGGCCGCGCGATGAGTTCGACGCGGTGTCTGCCAGAGAATGCGTTGCGGGCTCACTCATTTCTGTCTCGCTTCATCGGCACGATCACTCATCAATATCAAGTGACATTGCGTGCCTGCCTGATAATATGCGCACGAAACATGAATACGACGATGCAATTGCCGATCACGGTCATCATTCCAGTCAAGAATGAGGAGCGGAATCTGCCGCGCTGCCTTGCGCTTCTGAAGCGATTCGCCAAAGTTGTTGTGATTGATTCGGGGAGCACCGATCGGACACGCGAGATTGCCATCGAGCACGGTTGCGAGTTTGTCTCATTTGTCTGGAATGGAAAATTTCCCAAGAAGCGAAATTGGTTGCTGATGAATCATCCTCCGACCACACCGTGGGTGTTTTTTCTCGATGCTGATGAGTATGTGCCTCCATCGTTTGTCGATGAATTGGCACGAACCCTGCCCACCACTGCTCATGTCGGATTCCGCGTGGTGTACTGGAATTATTTTCTTGGAAAAAAGTTGCGACATGGTGTGCCGCAAATCAAGCTGCCGCTCTTTCGAGTGGGAAGCGGCCTCTATGAGCGAATCGATGAAGAGCATTGGAGCGGTCTTGATATGGAAGTGCATGAGCATCCGATTCTCGACGGTTCGGTTGGACAACTCGAGACGCTCGTCGATCATCAAGATTTCAAAGGTCTCGACGCATACATCGCTCGGCATCGGGAATATGCGGCATGGGAAACGCAGCGATACTTGACATTGATGCGCAATCCACCCAACCCACTGGATCAATTGACCCCAATTCAGCAACGCAAGTATGCCAACCTGACACGCTGGTGGCTCGCGCCGGCGTACTTTTTCTATTCGTGGATTTGGAAACTCGGCATTCTCGATGGATATGCGGGATTCGTCTTTGCGAAAATGAAGGCGCAATATTTTACGCAGATTCGGCGCAATATCATTGGGGCGTGCGCGCAGGCGAAGGGGTGATTCGCCGCAGTCAACTTCGACGACGGACTCGCCAACACCGTCAAGTGGTATCGCGTCAACCGCACCAACTGAAGTGAATCGCAAACTCGTTTGCGGTCTCAAGTCCAATTCGCAAGCACTGTTGCGAGATCGACTCCGTCAACTATGCCATCCTGATTCGTATCCGCTGCGCCGCCGGCGGCTGAACCCCAAGCGGCGAGCAGTGCGGCCAAGTCCTGTCCATTGACGACACCATCCGAGTTGATATCACCTGGCATTGCTGGATTGGCTCCAACTGTTCCATCGTTGCCAACACTCTGGCCTTTGATGTCGGTGTTGCCGGTCGCGCCATCTGACCAAACGAAGACGGCTGCGTTTGCTTGTCGATACGAAACCATCTTTCCCTTGTCGGTCGCGGTATCCACCAAGACAGTTCCGCTGGTCCATGCATCAGAACCGTTGTCGTTGAGTCTGCGCGCATAGAGCGAATCTTGACCAAATGCGGTTGACGCCTGCCAAGCAAATGTCGCTCCACCATGACAGCGGACAGCGGTGAAGTCGGCTGAGTAAAGCGTTGCCGTTGGCATGAGGTTCTTCGCAGACTCACCCCACAGACGAGTGCCCGTTCCACTCAACGCAAATGACTGCGCAGCGACCGTGTAAGTCGATGAGTTTGGAACATTTTCAGGGAAGACCACATAGACACGATCGCTTGGTCCATCCGCGGCGAATGCTGGATTAACCCGATTGAGAGTAGTGGTCGCCGTCACTGCGGAACCCGTCGTGGCCGCGAATCGTGCGACACCGGTTGGGCTCAACACCTGCACCCAGCACTGCAGTGGACTCGATGTGTACCAACAGAAAACAT
>Ga0209702_10003138_pt1 | contig 26688 bp, 23 predicted proteins | sample FRY01_FD_187210 | JGI IMG/M metagenome (GOLD analysis project Ga0209702, IMG submission 187210) | Freshwater microbial communities from Lake Fryxell liftoff mats and glacier meltwater in Antarctica - FRY-01 (SPAdes) (version 2) | ecosystem: Environmental > Aquatic > Freshwater > Ice > Glacier... | reverse complement strand
AAGCAACCATAGGTGTTTTCAAAATTCATCATGGCAAGGCCAAGTTGCTTTAAATTGTTTGCACAACTTAACTTTGATGCAGCTTCGCGAACCTTCTGCACGGCAGGCAGAAGAAGACCAATTAAAACTGCGATGATTGCAATCACCACTAAAAGCTCGATAAGGGTAAACGCAGTTTTCCCTTTCTTCAGATAATTCAAACGCTTCAACATAATACATCTCCCAGAAAACAGATTATTAGAACCCCCAGCACAATCATGTGCTTCGTAGGGATATTAAACAAAGGGAGAGCAATAAAACCTAAACAAGAAATGATGAAAAAAAGAAGTAGATGTGAAGTAGAAAAAAAGGGCCTTATTTTATAGGCATTTATCCCATTGCAGAAACAGCCTTAATCAAAAACACTTTAATCCTTCATCAACTATTTACCAAAATAAACTTGGGAATTGATGTTATAAATTGCGTTTCACTTACTTCTGGGGTTTTTAAGAAAATAAAACCGTCCATCCTCTGCCCCACCCAAAAAATCGGGAATGCCATCGCCATCAAAATCCACCGTCGTTGGGCTAACATCGTGGCCTTCAATATTTTGTTTAGCAAGGGTGCCTTTGTTTTCAAACAACCATTTACCCTCTTTTTGTCCCAGACCTAAATAAAGATCCGCATTGAAAGAATTTAGAAGCAAATCAATTTCGCCATCCCCATTCCAATCAACCAAGGCAAGCTTTCTTCGACCACTGCCCCCCGCAACCCGATCATTAAGGCGCAAAGGTTGACCAGTTTTATCACAAAAAACCCTTTGGGGAGGTAACAACACAAGGTTGTTGTTTCGTTTTGCGCGTTCAAAAAAGACAAAATACCCTTCAGCGTCTAGCATACATAAATCGGGCAAGCCATCTTTATTTATGTCAAAAACAACCGGGGTGGTGCGCCATTGCGTAACCAACTGTTTGCCAATGGGGTTCCACCAATTCCAAGCAGGTTTTGGCGTGAGGCCCTGCCAATCAACCTCAATGGGTTGGGGTTTGGTTAATCGAGGGGAAGTACGGGTGCCAATATTTTTAAGCCATTCCACCTTTCCTAAGATTGAATTAAAAATGATATCGGGCAAGCCATCTCCATCCCAATCAGCAACACTAAGGGTAGTGTAGCCCCACTTGGCTTCTGCAGGGCCCTGAATGCTACCATTGGGCCCCGCCATTACCCTGAATATTTTATCATCCGCTTTTAATTTCACCGGTGCGGCCCATTTAGGGGATGAAACTTTTGGTCCGGAAAGGTTTTCAAAAAACTCGATGTATCCAGCAGTATTGCCAGAAAGAATATCAATATCACCATCGCCATCCCAATCGAAACCTACCGGGGTAGCAAGGGCGCCAGATTTCAAAGTATCAGCTTGCTGTTGAAAATATTTGGGTTCAAGAAACAGAGGGGTGATACCTTTGCCTGCAGCATTCTTTTTATCGGATACATTTTCGATAAATGCAACTCTGCCATCTTCATCACCAACGATAAGGTCGAAGTCGCCATCGTTATCCCAATCGAAAGCAATGGGAACAATCATTTGCAAATCCATAGCCAAAGGTTTTCCTGTAGGAGTGAGAATTTTTTTGCCTGCTGAGTAAACAGGCTTGGTTCGAGTACCGATATTTTCAAAGTAGGTGAAACCATCGAGAAATTCGCCACAGATCAGATCTAAATCGCCATCGTTATCGAAATCTGCAAAGTTAGGGGAAGGGCAGCCAAAAACATCGATGGGTTTACCATCAGCCAAAATTTTTACGGGTTTGTCATACCGAGGCAAATCATTAGTACCTAAATTGCGGTGCAAATAAATAAAACCGTGCAAAGGGCCGTTAACCCATTCCCCCTTAGCATTAAAGGCATTATCCCAACCGTAGAAACTCCAATCTTCAATACCGGTAATAAAATCAAGTTTTCCATCACCATCAAAATCGAGTAAACGCCATTGGTTGTGCCGAATCTTGGGCCCCTTGGATTGTTTACCTTCGACCTGATGGAAGGAGGAGTTAATGGGGATGGGTTTACGGTCAGAAAGGCCCGTAAAAAAGAAGTTAGGGTATTCAAAGTTGGGAGAAAAAATTCGCACTTTGCCATCAACATAACTGGGCATAACATAATGCACAGAAGGGCTCAATTTGCGCCCCGGTTTAAACAAAGGCATTTTGTTTTTACTAGTATCACCAGTAATGTTTTCAAAAACCCAAATGCCATTCGATGGTTTATCCGGGCAAGAAATAACAAGGTCGAAGTCGCCATCGTTATCAAAATCTACAGGAATGGGCCAAGCCCATAAGCCGACTCCAAGATCGACAGAAAGTTCTAAATTATTGTAAGCAAGTTTTTTCAATTCCTGCGCAAAGGAACACAAAACAAGAACGAAGCTAAAAACAAACCCAAGAACAATTCGCATAGCAACACCTTAATTTAATTAAGGCCCGAGTTTTCATGACAAGAAAAAGAATAACATAAACATAGATTTAAAAATAAAGATTGCAGTAATAATGCTTTTTGCAAACAGTTTAGAAATGATATAACTTTATAAGACCTGCTTATGAAGCTTCTATTTTATTAAATTTCTCTTCAAATGAAAAAACCTATGTGTTACGGATTTTCAGGAAAGCGCACCTGAGAACGCACCGCTTCAAGCCTAATGCTTTCGATCGCATTAACAAGATCGGTAAATTCAGCTTGGCTCAAGTTACCACTTGCACTAAGCCTAAGGTTTCCCCAAGGATCGATGACCACAAGATTAGAAACCGAGGGTTTATATTTAAAGGTAGTGCGCATTATTTCATTAAAATCGAGCCAGAGGGGTACATCAGGCGAACCCTTAACTAACTGATTGCGAATAAAAACTTTGACAATATTAGGAACCTTGCCAACACAAGCAACAGCAATGGTATGCACCTCTGGGCTTTTAGTTCCTGGGGGTTGATCAGCAAGTTCTAAAACGGGTGCTAAGCGTGCTTGGGCAGGGGTTTTTCCCTTTGCTTGGGGATGAAAAGATTCGTGAATAGTTTGGCCCAATATTTTGTTAGCCTCAGCACTTTCCTTATCGCCAAAAAGAAGAACAACGACATCGCCACGAAAGTTTTCGATTTTATTTTGTTTTTGGAACTGATCATCCATTTCGAATTTAGGAACTGCAACGGGTCGATAAATCAAAACTTCTGCAAAAAGAGAAGTGTTAAAGACGAGGGGAAAAAAACTTAAAGAAATCTTAAGAATCGGATTCATAAACCAACTCCATCCGCAGGATAATTTGACGAAGCAATTTGAAATCTGAGAATAGAAAAAAGGATAAAACTAAAACTAAATAAAAGAGTAACAAGGGCGCAAAAAGAAGCATCTAGCAGACCCATTCCTTGCCAAGTCACCCCTTCAAAGCCTCGCACCATCCAAGTGGTAGGAAGAATGAGGGAAAAATTTTGCACCCATTGTGGCAGCATAAAAGAAGGCAGCCACATTCCCCCTAACATTGAAAGGCCCAAGATGGCAAGAATAGCCATACTTCGGGCCCGATTTTCATTACCACCTAAAGCTGCAATAAGAAGCCCGGTAGCAGCGGATAAAATTGCGGTAGCAATCGCCATCATACAAAAACCTATTACCGACCCGTTAATTACCACGCCAAATACCAATGCGCCAAAACTAAAGGTTACAAGTATTTGCAAAAGTGCAATCAATGCCGTCGCAATAATCTTTCCACCCAAAAGTGTTGCAAGAGGCACAGGCGATGCCTTCAGCCTTTTCCATATCCCCTGTTTCTGTTCCCTTAAAAGCAACAACCCACAATCCATACCCCAGAATAATAAGTACTGCATAGTCATACCGCTAAAACTATGACTGTAAGCTTGCCTGGTAATATCAATGCTAGAAGGAACTTGCTCTTTTTTTACATCAAAAGGTCTTTCAAGTTTAAGTGAACTAGCCCCAGGTACCCAAAAGCCTAACAACTCGGGGGCCGCTTCACGAAATGCAATTTCAGTGAACAAACCTTCTGCCCATTTAACTTCAAGAGAACTAGCGGGATGATGAAGGATCTCAATTGAAGGGATTTTTTTCTTCTGGCTTATCATACTTGCAAACCCAGATGGGATAACTAATGCCAATCGTGCTGACCTGCGTTCAATGCGATCCATAGCCTGTAAACGATTAGAAAGGGAAGCTTCAAGCTTAGGGCTTTTCAACAAAGCCTCAACCAATTTTATTGCAAGGGGGCTTTCATCTTCTCTGATTATCAGCAGAGGAAGTTTTATTTCTTCGTTTTGAAGAGGCTTAGAAAATACATAGCCAAAAGTACTTGCAAGAATAATAGGAACGAGAAAGCATAAGACCGCTGCTTTTTTATCTACCATAAACAATTGGAGATCTTTTAAAGCTAGTATCCAAAGCAGAGAAATTTGGTTTTTTATCATTACGCGGCCTTTATTTCACTAAGTTTTATTAGATATTGTTCCAAGGAATGCGTATCTTCTGCAAGGGAACTACGCTGCATATTGGCTTGATGTAATAATGAATCGCAATCATCGCTAAAACGATAGTTAGGAATAGGTAAACTTACTTTAGATTTCTTTTTAAGGATACGGGTTTGAAATTCTTGAATCGAACCAAGAAACAAAAGGTTACCCTGAGACATAATGCCTACCTTGTCGCAAAGGCGAAATATTTCTTCGAGATAGTGCGATGTATAAATGATGGCACACCCCTGTTCTTTCAAGAGATTTAGGCAAGAAAAAACTGCTTCGCGAGAATGGGGGTCTAGGCCCACCGTAGGTTCGTCTAGCAATAATAATTTTGGTTTATGCAACAAGGCACAGGCCAGATTCAGCCTTCGTTTCATACCGCCTGACAAACTACGAGAGGGTTGGTGTGCCCGATCATCAAGTCGCACTAGAGAGAGAACTTCGTTAACGCGTTGGGGCAAAATGTTTTTAGGTATGCCATATAATTTTGCAAAGAAGCTAAGGTTATCGAATGGGGAAAATTCTTCGTAGAAGGCAAGTTCCTGAGGGACAAAGCCGATTTGACTGCGATAAAAAAGAGGCTGCTGGGAATGCGATTTTCCTTCAAGGAGAATGCAACCAGAATCGAGTTCGTGATTCCCGGCGATCGCATTAAGGGTGGTACTTTTGCCACACCCGTTGGGGCCAAGTAAACCTAGGATTTCACCAGAATAAATGGTAAGGTCGAGGTTGTTAACTGCCAAGGTTGTTGCGTACTTAAGACTTACGCTTTTTAGGCAAAGCACTTCATAGGGAAGCATTAGCGAAATCCGTGACAAAAAAGTGCCTAAGAAACATCCGTGTTTTTTAGGAATTTACCGATTCTTATAAGCTAGTCAGTACCTTAAATGTAATGAGGTGGGCAAGATCAATACAGTAATGTGAAAAATGCTTTCTAAATTCAATAAAATTAGGATAATATTGGGAATTGAGGCTAAGGAAAGCTATAAATGCCACGGAGGTGGCGATGTCTAAACAAGTTGTAATCATTGGTGCAGGCCCCGGAGGCCTTGCTGCTGCAATACTTCTTTCAAAATCTGGGCTTAAAGTCAAGGTTTTAGAAAAGCAGGATAAAGTAGGAGGGAGAACCTCTGCGCTTCAAGGTGGGGGATTCAAATTTGATATAGGCCCCACATTCTTCCTATTTCCCCAAGTTCTTAAAAGTATTTATGCTTCGATGGGCAAGGATCTCTTCAAAGAGATTCCCATGATTCGCTTAGATCCGCAGTATCATTTGATATTTGGTGCAGGAGGCGATATTTTAGCCCGCCCTGATATTCCTGCTATGGAACATGAAATTTCTAAAATCTCTTCCCACGATGCCTCTAACTTCAAACGATTTCTTAATGAAAATCGGGTCAAGCTTAAAGAATTTAAATCCACACTCGAAACACCTTTCAACAGTTGGCGCGATTTATTCAAACTCAAAATGTTAAAACTCCTTCCATTATTAAGGCCCTGGAGTTCTCTTGATAGTGAGCTTAGTCGATACTTTTCTGATCCTCGGGTTAGGCTCGCTTTTTCATTTCAGTCCAAATACCTTGGTATGTCGCCTTTTAATTGCCCTAGCCTTTTTTCGATTCTTTCATTTCTTGAATATGAGCACGGCGTATACCACCCCATTGGTGGTTGCAATGCGGTTAGCGAAGGTATGGCAAATCTGGCGCGCGAAGCAGGGGTTGAAATCTTATTGAATGAAGATGTTAACGGGATTGATTTTAAAGGTAGAAAGCCTGTCTCGATTAATACGCAAACTGGAAAACATCCGTGTGATTCTTTAGTCATCAATGCAGATTTTGGCAGAGTTATGGAACGGCTCATCCCCGATAATATTAGACCTTCTTGGAGCAATCGCAAAATTGCTTCCGCTCGATATTCTTGTTCCACCTTTATGCTTTACCTTGGCATCGATGGGCGCTATGACAACCTCCAGCATCACACCATCTATATGTCCAAGGATTATCAGCGTAACCTCGAAGATATTGAAAAACGACATGTTCTTTCCGAGGATCCTTCTTTCTACATTCAAAATGCAAGTATTACAGATGATTCACTTGCACCTAAGGGGAAAAGTACCCTTTATGTACTAGTGCCTGTTACGCATATGCACGCCAATGTAGATTGGTCAAAAGAAAAAAAGCGCTACCGCGATTTAGCTATTCAGCAACTTAGTAAGGTTGGCTTACACGATGTTGAGAAGAAAATTTGCTATGAAAAAATCATCACGCCTGATGATTGGCAAAACAAAATGGAAATTTACAAAGGTGCGACCTTTAACCTTGCACATAACCTTGGGCAGATGCTTCATTTCAGGCCACGCAATCGATTTGCAGAACTCGATGGCGTTTATCTTGTAGGCGGCGGTACTCATCCAGGAAGTGGCTTGCCCGTGATTTACGAATCAGCACGGATTTCTTCAAGGCTTTTATTGGGCGATATGGGCTTGCCTTTTGATCATTGCATTCCGCCCGATGAATACCACCCCGAACAAGGTTACCCCGATCTTTTAAGCCAAGGTCTTGCGACCAATCCGACAAACCGAGGTCAAAACAGTCCTCTTGTTCCTATGTCTTAGTAAAATAAATAGGTACAACCCTTAGGAGAAGCAAAATGGTAAAAACAAATCAGGAAAAAGTATTGATTGTAGGTGGTGGTTTAGCAGCCTTAGGTTCTGCTTGCACCTTAGCTGCAAGGGGCTACAAAGTAGAACTGTTTGAAAAAAACGCTTGGCTAGGTGGTAAAGCCGCAGTACTTGAAAAGGAGGGATTTCGTTTTGATATGGGGCCCACCATTCTTACCATTCCCTCGATATTAAGGCGCATTTTTGCCGAAGCAAATCGTAAAATGGAAGACTACATTCCAATGGTTAAACTTGAGCCCCAATGGCGCTCTTTCTTTGATGATGGCTCTATTTTAGATCTGGTTAGTGATGAAAAACAGATGGCCATTAATCTTGATAAGTTCGGGCCCAACTGCGCTGAGGGTTATAAAAAGTTTTTACAATACTCCGAAAGACTAAACCGCATTTCCCAACGATTCTTCTTTTGGAAATCCATCGGCGGACTTAAAGATATGTTCGATTGGCGCACAATGTTCCAAGCCTCTAGCCTTACCGATGTGCTTGCAATTAATATGGGAAAATCTGTTGCTCAGTGCGTCAGAAAGTTCGTTCCCGAACACCGGGTATCTCAAATGATCGACCACTTTACACAGTATGTTGGCTCTTCTCCTTATCAAGCACCGGCTGTATTGTGTGGCATCGCCCATATGCAAACCAGTGAAGGCATTTGGTATCCTTTGGGGGGGACTGCTTCGGTGCCTCGGGCACTTAAAAAATTAGGCGAAGAGTTAGGGGTCGCTTTTCATACGGGTATGGGGGTCAAGCGGATTCTTAATGATGGGAAAAAAACCCTAGGCATTGAACTGGAAAATGGCGAGCAAGTATTGGGCGCTGCGGTTATCTCTAATTCTGATGCGGTTAGAACCCACCGCGAACTTCTTCCCGATACCCGTGCTGCTTACAAATTTGAAAATCGCAGAGGGTACGAGCCTGCTTGCTCAGGCGTGGTTTTATACCTTGGGCTAGACAAGCGCTACGAACAATTAGAACATCATAATTTTGTTTTTTCCCGCGATCCAGAAGAAGAATTTGACTGGATTTATAAAAAGGGTGAACCTGCACCAGATCCTTCTTGCTATGCTTGTGCCCCTGCAAAAACTGAACCAGGAGTTGCTCCACCGGGGGGCGAAGCTCTTTACATTCTTGTGCATACCCCATACCTTCGCAAGCACCACGATTGGAATAAGATGTTTCCTGCCTACAGGAAAGTGATCCTTGAGAAGATAGAGAAAACTGCAGGGCTTAAAGATTTACAAAAGCATATTGTTTTTGAATCTGCCCTTACCCCACAAGATATCAACGACCGTTATCATGTTCTTAACGGGGCAATTTATGGTTTGGCAAGTCATGGTAAAATGTTTGGTGCGTTCAAACCTGCCAACCGAAGTCCCGATCTTAAGGGTTTATACTTATCGGGTGGCTCAGCACATCCGGGGCCAGGTATGCCTATGGTTCTTATGTCTGGATGGATTGCAGCGAATACACTTGATTTAGATAAAATTGCACCTTCTACTGGAAAAGGTTTAAGTAATACAAAGTCAATGGCTTCCAGTTATTTATGAGATCTGCTGATAAAAAGACGAATAAAGAAGAACCGATTCCTAAAAGATGGGAATGGATAGGATCTTGGTTTGTATGGTACTGCCGAGGTTTTATAGCCAAGAATTTTCATGCGCTAAGAATCTCTAAAACTGGTTTACCAATTGAACCAGGAAATGGCCCCCTAATCTTCATACTTAACCATCCTTCGTGGTGGGATCCGATCACAGGGACTTTGGTTGCGCAATTTTTTTCCCCCAGGCGGACCTATAGCCCAATTGATTCCCAAGGTTTACAAAAATACAAATTCCTAAAGTGGATTGGCTTTTACCCTGTTGAACTTGGTTCACCAAAGGGCGCAATTGATTTTCTAAAAACCACAACTCAAATTCTTAATGCTCCAAGAACGATGATTTGGATTACAGCACAGGGAGAATTTTCCGATCCACGAACCAGACCCATCGTTTTAAAATCTGGCCTAGCACACCTTGCACGAAGGCTTGATTCCGGAAATGTAATTCCCCTTGCAATCGAATATCCCTTCTGGAACGAACGATACCCCGAAGCACTGGCTCGCTTTGGGAAACCTATTCCGCTGGGGCAAGGGAAAAATCTTAAAGTAAACGAATGGACAGAGATTTTCGCCAATGCGCTTGAGTCGAACATGAATACCCTGGCACAAGAAGCCAATAGTCGAAACCCTGAATTATTTCAAACCTACATCCGAGGTAGAGCAGGTATAGGTGGGGTCTATGATGTTTGGCGCAGGGCTAAATCTTGGATTATTGGCAAACCTTTCGATCCCGAACACGGGTACAGTAATAAAGGCGCCAAAGAATGATTCTCTGGATCTTACTTATTGCATCAGTAATCGCTGGGCTATTTCCCCTACTAATGCTAATTTCCAACCTTAAAAGTTATATTGAGCCACCGCAGTTACCCTTGGATGTTAAAACTTCTGTTTCCATATTAATCCCTGCACGAAATGAAGCTGCGGGTATCGAAAATGCAATTCGAGCTGGGTTAACCACTGAAAATGTGGAGTTTGAAATTATTGTTTTGGATGATCATTCTGAAGATCAAACTGCAAGTATAGTAAGTAAGATTGCAAAAGAAGATTCGAGGGTAAGATTAGAATCTGCGCCCGCGCTTCCCTTAGGATGGTGCGGCAAGCAGCACGCTTGCTATGTTTTATCACAACACGCCCGACACGATTTTTTGCTTTTTCAAGATGCAGATGTAAAGCTTAAGAAAGATTGTGCATCTCGGATGATTGCTTTTTTATTAGCTAGTAAATCAGAGCTGGTAAGCGGAATACCTTGGCAAGAGACAAAAACTTGGTCTGAAAAATTATTAATCCCTCTCATTCACTTCATTCTTCTTTGCTTTTTGCCTATAAACCGTATGAGACAATCAACAAGCCCAGCTTTTGCAGCGGGGTGTGGTCAGTTGTTTCTCGCAAATAAAAAATCGTACTTGGTAACTGGTGGGCATTCTGCAATCAAGCAATCAATGCACGATGGAATTACTTTACCGCGCGCTTTTAGAAGAAATGGTTACCCTACAGATTTATGCGATGCAACCAGCCTAGCCGATTGCAGAATGTATAAAAGTTTTAAAGAAGTATGGTCGGGGTTAGCTAAAAATGCAACCGAAGGGATGGCTAAGCCCTTTCTCTTACCATTTTTTACTATTTTTCTTTTGTTTGGGCAGGTGATTCCATTTGGATTAGTTGGTTATATTTGGTATTTTGAAACTTGCTGGGGACTCAGGTTGATTTCGGTAGTTGCAATAATTCTGGCCTATATGCCTCGATTTATCGCCAAGCTTGCATTTAAACAGTCATTTTTTGGCGTTTTATTGCATCCATTTTCAATCCTGATGCTTCTGGCTATTCAATGGTACTCGTTATTTTGCCAAGGAATTGGCAAACCTTCTGGATGGAAAGGAAGGATCTACCAAAGAACATCAAGCTAAGACAAAGGCAATTGGTAAAGTGAATCCAACTCTTCCCTCATCAAATAAGACCCCTTGGTCGCCCTTAAACGAAACCCGCAGCTTCATCAAGCAAGTAAGGGAAAAGTTTCTGACCACGGGTGCAATATTACCCAGTAGTAAATACCTAGCTAGGGCAATTTGTTCTACTATAAGAGGTGAAAGGTTGCCTTGGAATATATTGGAGGTTGGCCCCGGAACCGGTGCTATCACCAGAGAAATTGCCAAGGTGCTTAAACTAGGCGATACTCTGACCGCAATTGAAATCAATGAAAGCTTTGCAGAACACCTGCGTCAAGAAATTGAAACTAAAAGAGAATATGCCAAGACAAAAAATCAGATTAAAGTGGTGGTAGGAAAATTAGAAGATTTAGAAGGTTCTTCGGTTTTTGACTGCATCTTATCTGGGTTGCCTATGAATAATTTTGAAGGTGAGATGGTTAGGCAGATATTTGATGTTTTTCACAAGCTAATAAAACCAGATGCACCTCTAAGCTATTACGAATACTTTGCAATAAGAGATCTGAAGTATCCGTTTGTGCCTAAGTCAGAAAAGCAGCGCTTAAAAGAAGTGACAGAAATTGTAGACAGTGAAATCAGAAAGTATCAGGTAAAAGCGAGAAAAGTTTGGCTCAATGTACCGCCTGCTGTGGTACGAACTTTGGTATTAAAACCAACAAAATAAGAAGTTATAAAAGCCCAACGGGGCCTCCGTTTTAGCGGAGACCCCGTATCTTTTGGGTTTTATCTAATACCCTTTTGGGTTACTTGCAGCAAGTGTTGCAGTTATCCTTCTTGAAGGAAGCAAGCTTGCAGCGAAGGCTGCCAATTTTGCTCTTCAAGTTGTCAAGGATACCACATTTAGCTGCACAAGGATCACAATCAACAACTTGCTTTTCAACAGTTTTTTCAACCATTCTGCAAGCCTTGACTTTTTCTTCTACAGGAACGCACTTCATCACTTTGCGGGTAGCTTCGTAAGCAACTTTCTTAGGTACGCATACGGTGTACTTTTCAGTCTTAGCTTCAGTTACGCACTTCTTATGGCATACTTGAACTTTGATCTGCTTTTCAACCTTCTTGCATACTTGAACCATTACTTTGGTTGGAACGCATTCGGTAACCTTTTCCATTTTGGTTACTTTGCATTCTTCCATTACCTTGTTAGAAACCCAGCATTTGATAGTCTTGGTCTTAGGTGCGCAAGCGGTTTCGCACTTGGTTTCGCAGCAATCGTCCTTCTTGAACTTGCCTAAAAGGCCTTTCAATCGATCGGTAATGCTAGGGCCGCAAGGAACTTCTTTGCATTCCCAATGACCTTTGTCAACGCACTTTTTAACAGTAGTAGTAACTGGCTTGCAAGTCGTTACTTTCTTGTTGATGGTGCGTTCTTCGCAGGTTTTAACCCATTCGCATACGGTGCGGGTTTCTTCCTTCATTTCGTTTACAATCTTGTTTACATTGCAGGTGCGGGTGCGTTCTTCTTTAACATACTCGCACTTGTAAGCGGTATATTTTTCTTCCACACACTGTTGCTTGTTAACGGTACGAGTCGTTTCATAATACTCGGGAACCATTACCTTGTAGGTGATAGTACGGGTTGCTGGTGTTGTAACTGGCTTGGCTTCTTCTGCCCGAACGACGTTAGCCGTCGTGGCCATGAAGAAACTCGCCAACAATGCTAGGCGGGCGCGCTTCCAAAACATACTTCTACTCCTTGGTACTGTAACGTCGATTCTTGCCACTCGCATACATTCGGTGACCAGTAATCGATCAAACATTTAACTCAAAGGTAATATGCCTAACGCGGAGAAGATGGCAAAGAAAAGTGAGATGGTTAACACAAAAAGTTTTCACAACTTGATAGGATTATTCCTATTCTATCAATTGCACCAAGTTGTTCCTTTTCAAAGCCAAGTAGTAATAGGTAACTTATAACTTGGAAATAAACACCCAAAAGCACCCTAGATACTTTGTAATGCTTACGATTTGCCTAGAGACCATTTTCTTCTAATCCTTAACTACCCTTTAAAGCCATAAAGGCTCCCAAAACAAATAAACTCAGCCCAAATAACACCAACACCCAACTAAAAATTCCTGGCACCGGGTAGTAAACCCTTGTATTGGAATCTTCAGGAGGATAAGCAACCCCCGCAAAAGGAGGGTTCCAAACAGGTTTACCTGCCACATCAATTATTAAAAGCGTAGCTCTGCTTAAGTGTAAAGCTGTTGCAGTACACAGCAACAGGCAAAACGCTCCGCCGTATAAATACAATGGTTGCAATGCCCCCGCTGCTTCAATCTGATTTAAAAACTCTAGGGATGGCCCATCGCGGGAAATCTGAATCATACTCAAACTATTATTCATAAAATGCAAAAGCATAGGCATCAAGAGCGACCTAGTCCAAAGGTAGACAGAATGCAAAACGACCCCCAAAACCGTGGCATAAGCAACTTGCCTAGGTTCGATATGCATAATGCCAAATAACAAAGAACTCATTAAGACACCCCGAATAACACCGTGATTTGCAATCAAACCACGGCCTATAAAACCTCTGCACCAAAGTTCTTCTCCAAGGGCAGGGCCAACGCCAATGATGAGAACGCCTAACCACCAAGGCCAGTTAGAAAAACTTACAATAGCATTTTCCATAGGAATGATTACAGGAAGATATGGGCAAACGAAGCGATCAACCCCTTCGCCCAAAAAAACGAGAGAAGGAAAAAGCGCAAGAGTTAGCAGAATATGTTGCCACGCCGGTAAGCGAAGAGCGATTCTTCTAGGCCAATCCTTACCTGCGGCGAAGCGTAAAACAGTCACACCAACAATAACGGTTAAAATTTGAGCAATAGCAAGCCCCGGAGCGAGGATGAAGGCATATTCAGCAGATTCTTGAAAGTCTTTTTCCTGTGCAATATCAAGAAAGGCAAAAAAGTCACCCGAGATCCAGCCTTTAAGAAGTATGCCCGCAATAACAATAAGTGCGCCTGGAATCTGCGTTGCAGCTAGGAAGAATAAAATCCAAAGGCACGCAAAGGGTGCACTCGGATGGGGTGCTACAAAAACTGTTTTATTATTATCCATAGAAATCTAACAACCTCTTTGGGATAATTAATAACCTGGCCAACCAGAATCGAGCATCGCATCGTAGATCCAAGGATGACGCCACGGGTTCCACCCCGGATAGTTAGCAGCAAGTACAGCAAAGACAAGTAAAACAAGAGCAAGAAGGCGGCCCCATCGAGATTTTGATAACCCATCAATCACAGGAACCGAGGTAAGAAGAAAAATGGGGCCAAGCCACATAAGCCACCGTGGTCCAACGGCGAATCCGCCATAATTATCGCTTTTAAAGATATAAAATCCAAGGACTACAGAACCAACTAAAACAGTAGAAAGAGCCAAGAAGCCCCAAGTTTTAGAAGTTTTGTTGTAAAAGGGTGCGCGCATTAAAGCAACTAAAGTAAGTAAAAAGATGGGGAAAAGAGAAAAGAAACCGTGGTGCCCAAACAGCAAATGAAAAGTATAGGTTGTGCTACTCTCGCCATTATACCTAGCCCAATCAATGCCTTTGCGAATCATTCCTGGGAAAATCCGCCAATGGCTTCCTTCATAGGTGTACCAAGGGCCGCCAAACTCACTGTAGGCAGGGCGCAATTGACCCATCGCAACATAATTACTTGCACCAAGAAGTAGCAAAGGGATAACCGAACAAGGAAGATAAACTAGCAAAGTTTGCTTGGGAAACTTAATAATTCCAACGAGGCCAACAAAAGCTAGAAAGGCAAGCGCGGGCAGTTCATTGCAAACTGCAAACCCACAAAGCAGGCCCGTAATAGCGAACCATAAAGAAGCGGCCCAAGGATTATTATTTTTTGTTTCAAGAATTTCTTGAATGCGAACAATACCATAAATTGCAAAGAGAATGCTGAAGGTTGCCATGGTGTGATTATTAAAGCTATTAAGAAAAGGCAAAACACTGGAACCTAGAGCTGCTGCTGCCAAGGCATAAATACGGCCCCATTCGGATTGAGAAAATCGTTGTATCAAAGCCCAAAACACAAGCAGATAAAGCAAGAATGGTAAAAGATTAATGGTAAAAAGAATCACACGAACCACAGCAAAAGGATTTGTCTTCAAGGTCCATCCAGTTATTTTCTTAACTAACCAATACTCGCCTGCAACCATAATCGGAACCAACGGAGGTTTGGTCGAATAAAAATTTAGCTCATCGGGGTGAAGGACAAGGTCAACGGTTTGCCAACCTTCTTCAAAGGAAATACCAGAGCTAGAGGAAATGCGTTTGGACAACCCACAGGCCGAGGTTGTAAGAGCAGGAAGCAGTTCGGTATGGCCTGTCTGTGCAACTGCAGTTAAAAGGTACGCAAAGGAATCGCGCTTACCCACAACGAAAGTCCCATCATCAACTAACGACCTAACCGTAGCCCACCTTGAACGATCATTCGAACTAAAGGTAGGCATTGGTGTAGGTCGAGAAGTAGGCCAAGCCGACCTAGAGCCGGGTAGTTCACCAGGCGCTCTGTGGTAAGAAGGTTCATAGAGTCGTTGGGCCGCCAGCAATTTTGCCAAGGCGATAGCAAAGGCAAGTGCAATAAGAATACTTGCGACGCTGGAAGAAGAAAAACTATCCTTTACCGAGTTATTAGCAGCCATTGTAAGATTCTTTCAACAAGTGAAGCCTAAGAAGGTTGAGAGCCATCTTCGCAGTCCTACTTTGAACTTCAAGTCGATTACCAAACCACTGATTCGTTTCGAGAGTAGTGCCACCCTTCCAAGCAAGGGCAACAAAGACTTTGCCCTGAGGAAGATCTGGGCTTAAATCGCCAGGCCCAGCAACGCCTGTAGTGGCGAGTGCAAAATCCGCTCCAGTTCTTTCTCTGCATCCTTGCGCCATCGCAAGAGTAACAGGACCACTACAGGGGCCATACTTTTCTAAAAGATCTGCGGATACCCCCAAGGCACTTTTTTTTACATCATTGGTGTAGGTAACAAAGCCCCCCAGATATTGCGCTGAGGCACCAGCAACCTTGGTAATCCTGGCAGCAAGTAACCCGCCGGTTATACTCTCCGCTGTTGCCAAAGTTTTACCTGCATTCTGAAGCAATAGATGCACCACATCTTGAAGCTCTTGCTCCTCTTCACTAAAGACTAAAGATCCAAGTCGGTCTCGGATAATTGCTTCAACAGGTTGAATTTTCTTTAAGGCTGCTGCTTCATTTTCTCCCTTAGCAAGAATTCGCAATGAAATGACCGCATCCGAAGCGGTGATCCCAACTTCGGGATCATTCCCCCTTCGTGTAAGATCGAAAAGTTTTTCCTCGATGGCCGACTCACCAAGCCCAAAGGTGTTAATCTTACGCTGAATTAAAACACCTTCTGCAAGTCCAATTTCAACTAGCTTTGATTTTAGCCACTCCGTTACCATCGATTTCATTTCTCGCGGTACGCCTGGAAGTGCTGCAATATGACAATCACCCACTCGCATCCAAACTCCAGGCGCGGTGCCCGCATTATTAGGAATAGGAATAGCGCCTTGGGGAAAAAAAGCTTGCACCTTATTGCGCTCGGGGCAAACTCTGTTTCGCTTGGCAAACATTTCTTGAATAATTTCCCAAGATGGTTGATGAAATTCGAGAGGATGAGAAACAAGCTTCGCTAGAACTTCACGCGTTAGGTCGTCTTGAGTTGGCCCAAGTCCGCCTGTTGCAATCACCAGTTTCGCTCGCTGCGAGGCAATACTAAATGCTTGCAAGTTTGCATCGAAATCGTCTGCAATGGTGGTGTGCCAGCCTACTGGAATTCCGATTGCAGCTAGCTGAATGCTAAGCCATTGGCAGTTGGTATCTAGGTTCTTCCCACTGGTAAGCTCACTTCCAATTGAAATGATCTCTGCTTTCATGACTGGTTAGCCCCGGTGGAAGGTTCATCGAAAGAAATTTCAGAATGTTCGGGAAGCTGCAGGGCGAAAAAGACCGCAGGAATAAACAGCAGGCCTGATATCACAAGCGACATATTGTAATCAATCGAGGTGGCCATACCAAATATTATGGTTCCTATTGCTGCAGAAATTCGACCGATGTTGTAGCAAAATCCTGCACCCGTAGTTCGTAACAGTGTGGGGTAAAGCGGCGGAAGGTACATCGTAAACAAACCAAATACCCCTTGCGTCAGCCCCATAATCGGCAGGCACCAGATTATCACCGAAGCCGGCCTATCGATTCCATAGGTGAAAATTAAACCAAGAGTATAAGCCAAGCACATTGCAGCGATTGTCTTACGGTACCCGAACATTGTAGCAAGCCAAGCCGCAAGAAAGTTGCCTGCAACAGCGGTTGTATTCATAACAAGAAAAGCGATTGCAATGGCGCGCTTCTTTGCAGCTTCGCCTTCAATCGGATTTTCTTCGATGAGTTTTTGAAATTCAGGCAGCTTGCCATATTGCTGCGGAGCCCAGAATTGAAATGCCCAATGGCCTGTTAGGGCGAAACCACACACTAAAATAGTAAGGATTGTGGTGCGAAGGATTTTACCTTTAAACAAATCAGTTATACCCGGTGTTACAGTAGAGATAGCGTTTTTCTTGGCTTCGTGCCATTCCTCCGGTTCGGGCACATGCTTTCTTATCCAAAAGGTGATGAGGGCGGGAAGTAGCCCGACTAGAAATAATGCCCGATCATTAAAGTTGGTAACATCAATGCCAAGAATATTTACACTCTCAGGAAGAATGGTGCGTGCAAGGCCAAACATAGTTGCAACAACCACGCCAAAATTCACACCACTTTGTAGCACCGCTGCCATCCAAGGCCGCCACTTTGCAGGCCAAGTTTCTGAAAGCATAGAAGCACCAACTGCCCACTCGCCACCGATACCCAAGGCAGCCAAGAACCGGAAAATCATCAAGTGCCACCAAGTCGTTGCAAAGCAAGAAAGCCCAGTAAACAAGGCATAGGTGAGAATGGTAAAAATAAGGGCACGCGAACGCCCCATTACATCGCCAATTCTTCCAAAAAATCCGCCCCCCACTGCCCAGCCAAATAAGAACGCTGCCTGTATGTATCCCATATGCTCGCGTACCGCAGGATCTTTTTGTTCCGTATGCAACAACGCAGCAACAAAACTGGCTGCAACCAAGGTATAAAGATGCATATCCAGGCCATCGAACATCCAGCCCAGCCAAGCTGCAGCCCCTGATTTTAATTGTTGCGGGGATAAATCCCTTAGCCGGGTGTTGTCTGTTTGCAAATGCTTATTGAATGAGCCCACTCTTTTCCCACAGTACGGTAAATTGAATCATTGATATTTAAACTAATATCGTAACGGAACTTACAGCAATGGCACGAACATTATTCCCCTTCCTTGAAAAACATACCAAGCTATTTTTAAAAAGATCATGATAAGAATTCAGATACTTAGGCAAGTGAATGCTTTTTAACTCATTTAATGATCGTTGCGCACGCAAGATTTGATCGCATTGAAAGAGAAGCAGAAGAACAATTAACCTCGCCTACTACTGGCAACAGGCGCTGGGCGAAACTTTCATGAGCCTTGGTGAGCCGAAGGCTGCGGTCGGGCATTTCAAAAAGGCACTCACACTTACGAACATCGATGGCTACCTCAAGGATACTTATGGAAAGCTTGCGGAAGCAAAGGCCGCCGCCGGCATGTAATCCCAGAGAGTTGCGCTGGCCGTCGCCACCTAGATAAAGCTAGTTGTGTCTTTTATCACAGTCAGCGTGTTTCTCTAGCTTCACCGTTGACTTGCTCTTATAATTTAAGCATAGTGATTCCGTGTGAATCAGTATAGTTTTGATGTTCCTATCTAAAGGTGGCAACGAGCTTGGTGCAACAAACTTTATCAAACACGTTTAATAAGTTTTTAGATTCAGAAAAATCGAGTGGTATTCTGCTGATAATTTGTACCGCTATCTCCCTTTTGATTACGAATTCATCAATTGGTACAGATTATTTGAGTTTTTGGCAGATACAAATCAAGGGCCTTAGCCTTGAGCATTGGATCAACGATGGGCTGATGGCGATTTTCTTTCTGCTTATCGGCTTAGAGCTTGAACGCGAGCTTTACAGCGGTGAACTTTCTAACTTCAAGAACGCCCTTCTTCCTATTTTTGCAGCCATCGGCGGAATGGTTGCCCCAGCCCTGATTCATTTTTCTTTTAACACGGGAACGACTACGCAAGCCGGAATAGGGATTCCAATGGCAACCGACATTGCGTTTGCTTTAGGCGTTCTTGCCCTTCTCGGAAACCGAATTCCTGCTGCGTTGAAAGTGTTTGTTGTGGCTTTTGCCATCATAGACGATTTGGGTGCGATTATCATCATTGCAGCTTTCTACACTGCCCAACTTTCAATTTTGTATCTTGTTGGTGCTGCGGTTGTTTGGCTTTTACTCGTTGCATTGAATCGTCTTCGAGTCATGTCCCTCATTCCGTATTTGCTCGGCGGCGCGTTGATGTGGTTTCTTATGCTTAAGTCAGGAATTCACGCAACGATTGCTGGCGTTATGCTTGCCTTTGCGATCCCGTTCTCCACCAAAGACGACGACAAGGCTTCACCTTCCCACCTGCTCGAACATTTTTTACACAAACCGGTTGCGTTCATCATTTTGCCGATTTTCGCACTTGCAAATACGAGCATTTTCATAGGCGCAGATTGGATGCAAAACCTTACCAGCACGAATAGCCTTGGCATCATCGCCGGTTTGATTGTTGGCAAACCTTTGGGAGTGGTAATCCTTTGTTTCGTTGCAGTTGCGAGTGGCATATGCCGTTTGCCCTCTGATTTGAATTGGCGGCATGTTTTTGGCGCCGGCATACTTGGTGGCATTGGGTTTACAATGTCAATCTTCATCGCAAATTTAGCCTTTGCTGAAAATCCAGAGACAATCAACGCTTCAAAAATGGCAATACTTTCAGCTTCGCTGTTGGCCGGTGGCGCTGGATTTTTATGGCTCAGAAGTTTTGGCAAACCCCCTGCGGGATAATACTTTCCCGGCACACCTGCCTACACGCATTTGCTACTTCGCCTAGAGTTGGTTATCTCCCGTTTGGCTAGATCCACTGCGTAAGCCCTAAAGAGTTTATTAAGAAGATAAATTTTATTGGAAGAAAAGGAATAGTGGGGATACTATTTAACTTAGTTGTTTCCCTCCAAGTTTCACTCCAGAATTAAAGGCAAAGCCAATGGCGAAAAATTATAAAGTTGCGGTGATTGGAAGAACAGGCAAAGGCGCCTACGGACACGGACTTGATGTGGTATGGAAAACTATCGATAACATTGAAATCGTTGCGGTAGCAGATGAAAATGACGCTGGGAGAAAAGCTGCTGCTACACGACTAGGGGCTAAAAACTCCTACACTGATTTTCGCGTGATGCTCGAAAAAGAAAAGCCTCAGATTGTTAGCGTTGCAGACCGATTTCTTGACCTACACCGTGACATGGTGGTTGCATGTGCGGAAAATGGTGCAAGCATCTTCCTCGAAAAACCCATGGCAAGAAACCTGCTTGAAGCTGATGAAATGATTGCCGCCTGCGAACGACATCATGTAAAACTCGCTATCGCCCACCAGACCAGATATAGCCCCAGAATGTTCCAAATCAAAAAAATGATCGAGGATGGCGTACTTGGCGACCTTTTAGAAATGCACGGCAGAGGCAAGGAAGACAACCGAGGCGGGGGCCAAGATCTTATGGTGCTTGGCACCCATATTATGGATCTCATGCGCTACTTCTCCGGTGATGCTATTTCCTGCTTTTCTAAAATCCGCGCCAATGGAAAACCTGCCTCCAAAGATGATATCCACGATGGCGGGGAAGGTATGGGGCCCATCGTGGGCGATAACATCAATTCTTCTTTTGCTTTTAATAATGGCGTGTTCGCTACTTTCGGTACTCATAAAGCAAAGTTCGGAGCGGGTACTAGGTTCGGACTTCATCTCTATGGCTCTAAAGGTGTTGTTCATGTCGCAACTGGGGGACTTGGCTCTGCATACTTCCTCGATAATCCGTCCTGGTCACCCATCAAGGTGAAAACCCAATGGCAGGAAATAAGCAGTGCTGGATTAGGCAAACCCGAACCCATCAAAGATGGCGGCCTAGGAATGGGCAATACTTGGATCGTAAAAGATCTTATCGAAGCCATTGAAAAAGATCGCCAACCTTTGGGAAGCGCATATGATGGTCGGTCAGCTTTAGAAATGATCATGGGAATTTATGAATCATTCAGAGTAGGCACTTCAGTTTCTATCCCCTTAAAAAATCGCAAACATCCCCTTTTTATGATGTAACCAACTCTTATCATTTAATAACAAAGTTTTTCCTACTGAACCGACTTCTGTGGCGAATTCATTTGATTTTTCTTTAAAATCACGCAGCACCTCGGTTAAAATACTACAGCGTGAAGAGAGGTGGGCTTGGCAAGTGGTATTAACCTAACTTAAGGGAGTACGAACATGGAGTCGATGATCGGTGAGTGGACAGGTAAGGTCGTGTCCGTGGTGATGCGTTTGGGCGGCGGCTACGCTGCGTCAAGGGAAGCGATACTGGAGGGCAAGCTGGTGCAGGTCGGGGAGGCGGGGTGATGCTGGAACTGCCCAAGGGGCGGACGTTAGTTCCCATCTCCGCCATCCTGCACATCAGCTTACCCGAAGGCCGGTAGGCGCCGGTGGCCGCGAGGCATGCCTAACGAAGCCCTTGCACCTGACTACGCCAGCATTACGGTTTTTCGAGACATCAAGTTCCTTGCAACCGGCCCAGCTAGTGAACGGTGCCGTTAGCAGACTAGGTTATTGATAAGGTTATTATTTTGAAATTATTAGTAGGATAATTGAAATCAAAGTAGTTTGAGAAATTCCATAGACTATAATTAAGTCTTGGAATTGTTTTGCGAGGGAACTGCAATGAACTATGAAAACATAATCACCATAGAACCAGGTAAGCGGAGTGGTAAACCCTGTATTCGCGGGATGAGAATTACAGTCTATGATGTTCTGGAATATCTAGCGGCAGGCATGTCTCATCAAGAAATCCTTGAAGATTTTCCATACTTAACCGAAGAGGACATTCGGGCTTGCTTGAGTTATGCTGCTGATCGAGAAAAAATGTTGATGGTCATCAAGGCGTGAAACTGCTCTTCGATCACAACTTGTCTCCATCCTTGATAAATCGCCTGCGAGATTTTTATGATGGTTCTAACCATGTTTACAATTTAAATCTCGATCAAGTTCCAGATACTGAGGTTTGGGAATACGCACGAAAGGAAGGGTTTTTAATTGTTACTAAAGATGCTGATTTCAGCGATCTTTGTACACTAAAAGGCTTTCCACCCAAAATTATTTGGATTAGAAGAGGCAACTGCAAAACCGCTAATATTGAAGCGATCTTGCGAAATCTTTATGACGATATTGAAGCATTAAATAACGACAAAACTACTGGTATCATTACATTATTCTAGTTTTGTAAGCTAACCAAGACTTTCAGCGGACGGACTCAACACTCCGGCCGTGGTACAATCACCAGAGAAGGAGGAATGCGATGACTGCGACTTCACCTGTGGTTCACAGCGACCCTGACATCCTCGGCGGTACACTGGTTTTCGTCGGTACTCGGGTGCCTGTCCGCACTCTGCTTGACTATCTAGCCGCAGGCGACACACTGGAGGAGTTTCTGGACCATTTTCCGACCGTCTCGCGCGAGCAGGTGGTCGCGGCACTGGGACAGGCAAACGATTTGTTGGTGTACCATACGCATACTTCTTGACGAGTGCGTTCCCCATCCACTTCGGCGGGAGTTGACGGGTCACGATGTCCGCACAATCCAAGAAATGGGCTGGGCCGGAAAGAAGAACGGCGAGTTGCTCGCCTTGATGGCCGGGGCTGGTTTGGAGGTGTTGCTTACCGTGGACCAGAACCTCCGCAACCAACAGAACATGACGGCATCTAGGGGGTGATCGTAGTGATGATGGCCCCGAGCAACCGCTTGGCCGATCTGGTGCCACTCATCCCTGGGGTCGAGACCGCTCTGGGTAGCATCTAAGTCGGAGACGCCGTCGAGGTCCACGCCTAACCAAACGCTGAACCTGACGCCAAAAAGCGGCACAGGTGATCTGGAGTTGTTAAGAGGTTTGGATTTTCACTTGTTCCTTATCACGACATTGAGTTCAGCAATGAATGCGCAATGGAAACGAATCGAAGCCATTATTGGGAACAATGAATCCGCTTCCCTCGAACATAATGTGGCAGCTTTCTATGAACACCTTCTTCAAACTTTAACATTCCCATGCGAAGTAACCGGAATCGAAGATTTTCAGTGGGAAGAGTGCTATGTGCTTGGTGGGGCAAGTCCTGCCGAGTATAAACGGCTAAAAAAGACCCAGCCATCGTATTGCGACAACTATGAATTGCTTACAATTGAGAAGGAAGGTTTTTCAGAATGGATGCTCTTCCAGGGCGACGACATTGGCGCGATTGTCAAAAGAAAAAGTGACGGCAAGGAATTTTGTCTTGGCCTATCAGAACTCAAAGGTGTCGATAAAAAATCTGCCAATGCAAAACTACTAGATGATTTCTCTATGTTCCTTATGAACAGCCGATGATTCAGTACAATTTGCAGCGCCCTTGTTTTGCCGGTAGAAGTCGCCGAACCGTTATCTGGACCCGGAAGGATTAGGTAAGTTCCTTCCACGGCCAACCGTTTTGTAGTTTTTGCACATCGTAATCGGTAACATCAGTTTTGTCTCGAACGCTCGGTTGTCATCGATGTCTGCACCGGGGTGGTTCAAGCAACGGGCTCACTCTTCGGTCCAAAAACCGAGGCCCTTGCAGGTTCCCCTGCAACGACGGCATCGCCTTTCTCTTTCCCTCCAGTGGGTATTTGAAAGACAATGCGCCCCAGAAACCTCTGGCGTGCTCGATCGCTCATGCAGCGCATCATCGTGTGCATCTGATCCGGCGACTGAACCGACTTCTACGGCGAATTCATTTACTTTTTCTTTGAAATTGCGCAGCACCTCGGTTAAAATACTATAGTGTGAAGAAGCGGGATCTCTTCCGTTCCGGCGACCTGCTGTTCCGGATTAGCAAGAATGAAAAGCCGAACTAGATGGAATTAATTTCATCTAATCATTGTTAGGAGCACTAAGAGCGATATGAAAAAACCTACTCCAAAATTGCCGTATCCCAATCGGAAGATTTCCGAGACCTTCCTCGATTTCGCAGCGCCTATACTTCAGGATCTGCCGCCTAAGGAGCGGGAACTGCTAATGCAGAAGGCGTTAGAGGTTGCTGTCACTGTCTGGAATTCGGTGGTCTTCGCAGATGTGCTCAACGACCATCACTATCTCGCCGAGACTCGAAGACTCATAGCCAATAAGCCCGAAGCCGCCCTGCACATAGAACAACTGATCGCCCGCAAACGCGAGTTCTTCGGAGATGACGATAGAATGATCGGGAACTGGAAAATTATGAAGACTAAGAATGGTCTCAACCTGCGTGCCGATGCGCAAGACACGCATGCCATGCTGCGACATCCGAAATGATCATCATCGGAAGCTATCGGCCCCGAACAGGTGCCTAACCAGGCGCTGCATATTGCGGTCGCGGCCACCAAGGCGGTCTCTTATCTGTTGACATAGAACTGTAGCCATTTGGCCAATGCTAAGATGTGGCCCATAATAGAAGCCGTTTGCCAAGCCAAAGGATTCAAGGCTCCTATCATATGTACTCCCGAGGAACTTTTGGAGGCCAAGCCATGACCGACCCTATTGTTGACGAAGTTCGGTGCATTTGCGATGCCCACGCCGCCAAGTTCAATTACGATTTGGATGCTATTTTTCGAGACATCAAAGAGCAAGAGAAAAAGAGCGGCCTCAAGTTCGTTGCCGGCGTTGTGCGTCAGGCTATGCCGAACCAGTCGCTGCAGCCGACCTGAGTCGCCATTTCCGTATCTACCGATTCAAAGTCGCAGGAGGCGGCGGAGCTTTAGCGTTCGGCGCCCTGTTGCCACTGGGGGTGAGCCTGACAACCAAACTCAGTCACTGGAGTGTTTCTCATGGCCAAGTTCGGCGGAGGAGGGTGAAGCGAGGTAGGGCCAAGTTCTACTTCGAGCCAATGCAGTAAAGCATCTTATCAGACCTCAGGAAAATCTTCCCGCCTGAAACCGCAGGAGTGCATTGAATCGTATCTTTAATTTCGTTGGTTTCTATTAGTTCGATCTTTTCACCCAAGCTGACGACAAAAGCAGAGCCTTCCTCGTTTATCAGATAAAGATGGTTCCCCGCAATGATAGGCGATCCAGAGAATGGGCCCTTCATGCGAACCTGAGCCACTTCTTTGCCATCCTTAGCTTCAAAAACATTTAGACCGATGCTTGATAAGCCATAGACTTTGCCCTTGTGAACCAGAGGAGAAGCATATCCACCCACGAGTTTGTTTGACTTCCATTGTGGAACGGGAACCTTGTTGCCTGTGGATGGGGAAAGGACGAGTGTTTCTTTTCCTGGGGCAAGAAGAATCCCTTCGCCCAAGGTAGGGGAAGGAATGGTAGAAGGGCCAGAACTTGCAAGCGACCAGTTTTCTTTTCCGGTTAGTGCATCGACGCTAAGGACTGAGCCATCGGTTTGCAGGATTACTTCTGCAGAGCCATTGGGATTTGGAATGATCAGTGGACTACTCCAGTTGATAGTTCTGGGGCGGTTAAACTTCCAAAGGTTTTTGCCCGTGTTGGCATCAATGCCAAGCACAAAGGAATCACCAGCATTATCCATGGGGATGATGAGCACATCTTTCCAAAGAACAGGTGAGGAAGCCATGCCTACCATGTTGGTGATATCGGGATAATCGATTGCAAGCGAACGGTACCAAAGGAGGTTGCCATCACGGTCGAGTGCAGCAACATCAGCGCAGGCGAAAAGGGCAAAGACCCTCTGGCCATCGGTTGCGGGGGTGGGGGCAGCCATGTTTGTTTTGGGGTGGCAGTTGGTGTTACCTGTTGCGTTGAATTGTCGTTCCCAAAGTTTGGAACCTTTGTTGGGATCAAAAGCCAACACATGAAGGCGGGATTCTTTGTAGTTGGAACTGGCAGTAAGAAAAAGCCTTCCCGCTGCGATAACAGGGCTGGACAAACCGCGCCCTTGAAGAGAAGTTTTCCAGAGGATACCTTCGGAAGATGACCATTTAAGAGGGAGGTTTTGTTCTTCTGAAACAGCAGAGCCCCCAGGGCCACGGAACTGGGGCCAATCAGCAGCATGAAGAATGCCAGTGATGATAAAAGCACCGATAAAAATTCGAATGGTTGTTAGATGGAGGGTGTTCATTACTTAGGGCTCCCTTCTTGTTTGGCGATGGTATAAGGAATCTTGACTCCTGCGAAATCGGTAAGTCTTAGTTGGAACTCCCATTTTTGGGCCCAACTCTCAGTCTGATTATTTTGGCAGATCTTAAGAAGAATATCATTCACACCTTTTTTAAGTTGGATGGGCGCAGAGTGTTGATCCATGGTCATGCCATGATGATACTCATCGCGTGCAAAGATTTGTTTACCATCATGGAAAATTTTGAGCGAGGTGATGCAACCAGCACGAACATAAACAACCCTTTCAGCTTCAGAATTGATTCTGGTAAACGCATAGGCAGTGGATTCTTTTTTCTTACCTAGGACTTTGTTAAGGTCGATGATGCCATAGGAATCTTCGGTAGTAAAATCGATCCATTTAATAGCGCCTTCTTTGCCTTCGTAAGAGGCATTAAGCTTGACTTCTTTTTCAGGGGGGTAGGGCAAATCAAAGCCCTTGTTCTTGGAATTATCGAAGGGGCCGACGAGATACCAAGTGCGAACAAAGCCGAGATGTGCGGGAAGATCAACCGTCTCTCCTAGGCCTTTTAACTCTTTAGCAAGTGTATCGACTTGATCTTTGTCGGAAGCACTCATAAAAGCTTTGCGGAAAGTGGCCTTGGCTTCAGGGTCTTTTTTAG
>Ga0209702_10003137_pt1 | contig 26694 bp, 20 predicted proteins | sample FRY01_FD_187210 | JGI IMG/M metagenome (GOLD analysis project Ga0209702, IMG submission 187210) | Freshwater microbial communities from Lake Fryxell liftoff mats and glacier meltwater in Antarctica - FRY-01 (SPAdes) (version 2) | ecosystem: Environmental > Aquatic > Freshwater > Ice > Glacier... | reverse complement strand
TTCGCTTTCTAATTAACCATTCATTTGTACAACCATTTGCTCTAAATTCTTCAATCAAATTAAGCAATATTTCTAATGGTATTTCCTTAAACTCGGCTGCTTTCCTATATCCTGCTTCTAATAATTCCAAGTAATACTCAAATTCTTTTGTACCTTTTATTGCTTCGTACCTATTTCTATCAAAAGGTAAAAATACTTCTAATACTTCAGCAGGAACAATTGCTGTCTCTTTTACTCCATATTCTGTAAGCGCAACAGAAATCATATTAAATGTCCCATCAGTTTTAAACCTATACTTGCGTGTAACTTTAGACATATAATTACTGATAAAACAAGTATGTTTCTGGAATTGATACCTAAAATCATTTTCATTCTTAATGTAAGACTCGTAATGTAGTCCAATATAAATATAATAAAGTGTCATAATTTAGTTTTGAAATATTTATTTAATTTTGTCAGGGTTTGGTCTTTTATGAATTTTTTCATTTATTGACCCTTCATTTGCTTTTGTATGTTTTATTTCTAAATTTAAAGCTTTTTGTCTCGCACCTTTACCTGCATCTACTTTGTCTAAAATCACTGCTTCATATTTATCATTACCATGTTGATTAACTTGTTTTGTTGCTCTATTAGGTATTCCGTTTGCATCCACTTTACCACCACTAATTCCAACTTTTTCATTTTTACCTGCTGCTACTAATTTGCTAAGGATTTGTGCTTGTTCTTGAAATAGAAATAAAAAGGGATACCTAAAAGTACTAAGAATATACCAAAAATTGAATTGATAATTTCTGTTTTGCCTTCGATATAATTAACTATATCTGAATAAATTGTCAAAATAACGAATAATGTGGCGAATATCACAAAAATTGCTGGAACATAAGGGTAACCCCAAACTTTGTATGGGCGTGCAACATCTGGCATCTTTTTTCTCAAAACAAATAAACCATAAGCTCCAGCAGCATAAAAAATCCAACTTACAAAAATCAACATATCTGTCAAAATATCAAAAGTACCAGAAATTACTAATACACAAGTCCAAACTGCTTGTAAAATCAATGCGTTTGCTGGAGTTAGAAATCGTGGGTGGACTTCACCAATTGATTTAAAAAATAAGTTGTTTTTTGACATTGCATAATACACTCTTGCACTCACCATTATAGTACCATTGGAAGTACCGAAGGTAGAAATCATTACGGCGGCAGAAACCAAACCAGCACCAATTGGACCAATTGACCTCAAAGCCACATCGGCAGCCACAAGAGTGGATTTTGACATTTCTTCGACAGGTAATACATAGATGTATGCTAAGTTAATTAATATATAAATTCCCAATATTATCAATGCTCCAATAGTCAGAGCTAATGGAATATTTTTTTGTGAATTTTTGACCTCACCCGCGATATAGGTAATATTATTCCAGCCATCATAAGCCCAGAATGCACCAGACAAAGCAGCTATAAATCCTGCCATTGAGCCGATACTGCCATAAGTTGTTGTAGAGGCATCAGTGGTAAAATTTGAGACACTTCCCCCAGAATACATAAACCCAAAGTAAACTAACAAAAGTATTGCTAATATTTTCATCCAAGTAAATATATTTGCTACAATTCCACCAAACACAACTCCGATATAATTCACAATACTAAGAAATAATATTGCTGATATTGTTACAAGTTTGACACCAATATCGTGCAATGGATATATTTTGCCCAATAATGGTATATAGAAATAAAAATCTACATATTCAATTGGGATAAAATTATCTATCCGAAAAAGATAAAAATACTGACTATATTCTCCAAAAATATAAGTAATTGATGCGATGGAGCCGGTCTGAATTACTGCGAAAATTGCCCAGCCATATAAAAAAGCAAAAAACTTACCATACATTTTTTCAAAAAAGACATACTGTCCTCCAGTTTCCGATATCATACCTGCCACTTCGGCGTTGCTTAATGCACCAAAAAGCGTAATTACGCCTGCCAAAACCCAAACAAATATCAACAACTCGGGAGAACCAAGTTGAGAAGCCATTAATGCAGGTTTTTTGAATATTCCAGAGCCAATTACTGCACCGACAACAATTGATACAGTTGTAAATAATCCTAATTTTGGCAAAAGTGAGCTTTCTTTATTCATTTTTTGTATACAGTTTTACAAATTTTAAATTTAAAATATAAATATACCTTTATAATTATTTCAATTTAACATAAAATTGTAATTTTGTAAAATCAAATTTAAAATATAGTATTAAAAATAAGAGTATGAAAGTTTCCGGATTTAGTTTTGTTAGGAATGGTAATATTTTCGCTTATCCAATGAAAGAAAGTATTTTATCGATGTTGCCGCTCTGTGATGAGATTATCATTGCTGTTGGGAAATCAGATGATGATACTTTGGAGACGATTAAATCTATGAATGAAAGTAAAATTAAAATTATTGAAACAGAATGGGATTTGAACAATAACAAAGACGGCAGAATTTACTCTGAGCAAACAAACTTAGCGTTTGAGCAATGTACTGGCGATTGGTGTTTGTATCTCCAAGCCGACGAGGTGATACACGAAAAAGACTATGCAGAAATTAGTAAAAGGTTTATCTCTGAGTACGAAAATGACAAAATAGATGCCCTACTATTTAATTATAAACATTTTTATGGCTCTTATGATCATTTGGGAGTTGGAAGGCAGTGGTATAAAAGGGAAATTAGGGTTATTCGGAACAAAAACAATATTACTTCTTGGGGAGATGCACAGGGCTTTAGAAAAGTTGTAAATATAGATGGTAAGGAACAAATAGAGAAATTAAAAGCCAAACAAATTGACGCTGATATATTCCATTATGGTTGGGTGAGACCTCCAAAAGCTCAGGGTCTGAAAATTGCAAATGCCAATAATTATTATCATAAAGATAATTTTAATTTGAAAAATACTTTGGATAATTCTAACACAGAAAAGCTAAATTTTAATTATGACAACGCATTTGAATTAGAGAATTTTAAAGAAACGCACCCAAAATTAATGCAAAATAAAATAATTACGGACAAAAATTGGACACAGTATTTTGATGCAACAAAACTACGCAAAAAGCCATTGAGACATAAAATCACAGACAAAATAGAAAAGATAACTGGCTATAGAATTGGCGAGTACCGTGATTTTGTATTGGTTAAGTAGAATTGAGAGAATAATGGTAATTTGTTAATTGTAAAAGGTTAATAATGAGTGTTAAAAGAGTGCAGTTTGTTTCTGCTACCACGACTTAAAAGTCGTGGTAATTATTAAGAGAATATCTCTTCATCCTCTTAATCAAGAAAATCAAGATTCAGACACTTCTTCAAACCAAAATCTAAAACAAATAAGTCGCCGTTGTTTAAATGGTGCAAATCTAAAAAAAAATACAAAAAAAAAGAGCCGAATTATTATTCGCCTCTTTTAAGTATTTTTTAAATTGTTTAAAGTTTCAGTAATTTAAACATCAAAATCAAAAAATTAATCTTGATCCATAGAAATTTTGTGTTGTCTTCTAATTGATTTAATTCTGTTCATTCTATTTTCAATAGAAGGCTTAACAAAAGCAGTTCTTTTTTTGTATTCTCTTAGTATACCACTTCTTTCGTATTTTTTCTTAAATCTTTTTAGCGCTCTATCAACGCTTTCGTTACCTTGAATAGTTACACCTATCACTTAGTTCGCTCCTGATATGGATTATATAAATTATTTTATTTTTAAATTTTGATTTTGATTTTTTTAGAAAGTTTAAATTAACTAAAATTTAAGACTAATTATAAGATTTATTCTAAATTACTTAAAATTTTCAATTAATCTTTTTTCGTTTAGTTTTTCAAAGTGAACAATAATAGAATTGCCACCAGTAGAAGTAACCTCTTTAGATTTTACAACTCCGATATCGTCCCATTTTGCATGAAATATAATATCGCCAATATCGAAAATTTCTTTAGGGCTATATTTTTTTGCAATGTCTTTATCATAGTGTTCAATAGCTTTTGATTTATCAGTGTCTTTCTCGATTTGATCTAAATTTATCAGTTGAGAGTGTCTGCTTCTTGTACAACGAGCCCATTGAATTCTACCTTTTTCAGATTCAATAGGTTCTCCAATTAACTCATGCTTCGTTTCTTTCATCAAAAAAGGTGAGTATAATGTAATATACTTTGCTCTTCGCGTTCTTTTCTTAGGTACTGCAGTTGCCATATTTCCCTTTTTTTATTTTTAAAAAGTCATTAATTGGATTACAAAAATAATAAAATAATCAGTATTATCCAAAAATTATATAAATAATTAGTATTAGTAAAGTTAAATACTAATAAAAATCAGTATATTTATGTTATTATTTATTTGTAAATTTTATAATTACCTTTAATAATTAACTATTTAAAGACGTTTATATATAACTTTTATAATTTTTCACTAATTTTACAAAATAAAAATAGTATAAATCGAAAACTATAATGTCAATTCAAATTAGAACAAAAAAAATAAAAATCAAATTAGAAATTAATTATATTTCATACTTATCAATTTTGATTATCTTTTTGTTAAGTATTAATTTTAATTCTCTTAACTCAAGGGAATATTATATCAGAGATGTGATAATTAATCAAAAAGATGTCTTTGATAATAAAGATAAAGACTGGTTTTGGGGAGCAAGTTTTTTGAATAAGTTTCATACCCTAACTAATTCATTTATTATTGAAGATGAGTTGTTGTTTAGGAGTGAAGACGGATTGGATTTGGATTTAATCGAAGAAACGGAAAGAAATCTAAGAAGAGCTGATATTTTTACTTGGGTCAAAATAGAATTAGATTCGGTTGATTCAGATACCTATGATATACTTGTTACAACTCAAGATAAGTGGTCATTACAACCGGCAATCCTTTATGGAACTGGTGGCGGTATTTCGACCTATGGTGCAAAAATTCAAGAGAAAAACCTGTTCGGTAATAGAACTGAATTAGACCTTGAAGTTTTGTACAGAACCGAAAATAATATTGGAATTCAAGGTAGATTTGAATTTAATCAACCAAGGTTATTAAGGACTGAACTAAATCTAAACACAATTATTTTGGCAAATAAATTTAGAAATATGCAAAGCATTAATCTTTTTAAGCCATATAGGACGTTGAATACTACAAATGCTTACGGACTAAATTTATTAAATCATAAAGGAAATGACTTTTATTATTTATCTGTTTTTGATTCTGTTAGTTTGATAAAAGTTGATGAACAAAGTGCATCTGCATATTATTCTAAAGCATTTTTGGGAGATGACCGCTCATTTGTTACATTTTATACAAATTTACAACAAGTGGATAGAGGTAGCCAGCAATTTAGAAGAGCTTATGATAATTCGGGACAAATGTTTGCAGCTTTTTCTTCGGTTTCTGAGGAATATATCAAAACAAATAAAATAAATACTTACTTAGATGAAGATTTGCAGATTGGAGGATACGGGTCAGCAGTAATAGGTAGAACATTTTCGCTTGCTAATGGTGGTGAATCAATGTGGTATATTGGTGCAGAGGGTGAAACCTCATATTATACTGGTGATTTGTATTTATTCGGTAGAGCAGGTGCCGGTAGTGCCTTCGTACAGAACGAATCTAAGTATGTTGGTCAAGAGTCTGAAGGAATTGGTTTTTATAAATTATCAAATCAAATTTCTATTAATTCAAGGTTTAAACAAAATACTGTTTGGCGATGGAATGCACTCAGACAATTAATTTTAGATACTGATATTGGAATTAGAGGAATTGATGCAAATAAATTTAGTGGTGATAATAGATTTTTTAGTAATACTGAAATTAGATTTTTCCCTGATATAAATTGGTGGGTACTGAACTTTTCGGCTATTGCATTTTTTGATATTGGTACAGTATGGAACCAAAGCCAGAGTTTGACTGATACCAAATTCTATAAAACAACTGGGATGGGATTGAGATTCCACAATATGAAAACTACAGGTAAAGCTCATATAATAAGAATTGATTTTGCTTATAACATAAATGACAATAAATTTGGTGGTATAGTATTCGGAACTGAGCAATATTTTTCGTCCTTTAAATGGCATATATTCAGATTACCAAAAATTATTGGTTTGGATTTTGATGAAGAATAGATTGGATTTGCCTGTAATTTACTAAATAAATTTGAAATATTTTGTAATAATTATTATTGATATATTTATTTCAAAAAAGAATTTTTATATGCAAAGAAACTAATCAAACTGACATTAAAAATTACAACTGTTATCGAACTTAGAGGCATTATGATTGCAGCTAATAAGGGAGTTAGCTCGCCCCTTAAACCAAAATAAATACCAATTATATTATAAATAAATGACAACCCAAAAGATAAATAAACGGTAAGTTTTGTTTTTTTAGCCAAATCTAATACCAAATATAATTTTGTTACTTTATCTCCAAGGATAATAATATCAGCACCAGGTGTGAAGTTCGAATTGTTTTCAGTTACTGCCATTCCAATATTTGCAGAGTTGAGTGCCATAGAATCATTTAGTCCGTCTCCAATCATTAAAGTAAAGTTTCCATTATTATTTAAATTTTTTATTACTTCTGCTTTTTTATCTGGTGTATTTTCAAAAAATGCTTGAATTGTTCCGTTGGATATCGCACTATTTGTGATTTTATCTAATTCAGATTTATCTTTATCATTATCTCCTGATAAAATTATTACCTTATACTTTTTGATTAAATTATCAAATAATTTGTCGAGACCGTTTCTGAAATTAGAAATAATTTCAAATTTAGCTATATATTTACCATCTCTAAGTAAGAATACGCCTTTTTCATTTAAGAAGTTTTGACCGTTCTGACTTTTGTCTTCCAATAACTCTTCTTTTATCTTATCTTCACCAAATAGCCAAGATTTAGAGCCGAGTTTGTATTCGATTCCATTAATTATTCCAGTTATTCCTTTTCCATTAATTTCATTAAATTGCTCAAGCATATATTTTCCGCTTGGATTATTTTCGCTTAGATTATTTTTTTCTAACTCTACATTTTCACCAGAATGAATTAATTTATGAATATATTCATTAATGAATTTTGAGATATGATTGCTTACTGGATGAATTGAGTTTTCGGTTAATAATCTAACTGCTAAATAATCATTATCAGTTAGTTCATTGTTTAGTTCAATATTTGGAATTAGATTTACTTTTGAATTATTTATTTCGGTTAGCGTTCTTGTTTTGTCTAATATGATTGTATTTATCCTGTCAAGCTTCTCAACAATGTAATTATTCTTGAAATATACTCCATTTCTACCCAATATTCTTAGAGTAGAGCCGAAACTAAATGGCAATGAAACTGCTATCGCACAAGGGCAAGCAACAACTAAAATCGAAGTAAATACATTAAAAGCAATACCTACATCAATTCTTACCCAATACAAAAAACCAAGTATCGATAATAAACTGATAATAATTGTAAATCTCTTGCCAACTTGTTCGGAAATAGAAGTAAGGTTTGTTTCATTTTGTTTTATATTTTCTGCTTTTAGGTTATTTTGTTTTAAGTTCTTTTCTAATAAGTTATTAGAGTTGTAGGAATTGTTCTTATCCCATAATTCGGTGAAGTAACTTTGGTTATATTTTTTTTCTGCAATGAGATTAATGGCATTACCAAATAATTTGCCACCAGCATAGATTTTTGCACCTTTCTCGATATTCAATGGTTCTGATTCACCGGTAACAAAACTATAGTCAATCATAGCATTTTTACTTAATAAAATCGAGTCTGTAGGTATTATTTCGCCATTTCTAATAAATAATTCATCATATTGTTTGACTTCATTTATAGATACTGATTTTTTGACTCCATCAATAATTTTGATTACTGATAAAGGAAAATATGAGCGAAAGTCTCTTTCAAATTTTATATTTGTATAAGTTTTAATTTGGAACAACTTGCCCAAAAGTAAAAAAAATGTAAATCCACCATAAGAATCAACATAGCCGGGTCCAGTACCGGTTGATATTTCAAACACTGACCTACCAACTAATGAAACCAAACCAAGAGCAATAGGTATATCAATACTAATATATCTATATTTTATGCTATTATATGCACTTTTGAAATAATCCCAAGCTGAATAAGTAATTGGAATTATGAATAACAAATTCAAAACCTCAATGAAACCTTTTAAATTGTGTGTATAATCTCCATCAGAGAAATATTCTGGAAATGCTAACATCATTATATTTCCAAAACAAAAAAATGAAATACCAACTTTGATATATAATGATCTTAGTTCTTTTTTGTTATCACTCAAAAATTGGCTTTCATCCAAATCCGATAAGTTGAATGATGGTGGATAACCAATTTTACTCAAAATCTTTGAAATTTCTAATAGATTTGTTTGGGTATTATCAAAAGTAATAAATGCCTCTTTTTCTAAAAAATTCACATTAACTGTATTAACACCCCCAAAAAACTCTGGTAAGTTTTCTAATAGCCACAAACAAGAGGCACAATGAATATCTGGTAATCTAAGCTTTACTTTACTAATATTATTTTTTTGGAATAGAATTAATTTATCAATCACATATTGTTCTGATAAAAAGTTATAATCCAAATCTAAATTTTGCACTGGTTTATTTTGAGTGCTATCTTTTAGATTGTAATAATCTCCAAGATTGTTATCCCTTAGAATTTCATAAACAAACTGACAACCATTACAACAAAATTTATGTTCATCGAATTGGATTACCTCCGAATCAAATTCATTTTTACAATGGTAGCAGATATTTAGGGTTTTTGTATTCATTCTTGTTTTAAAATAGCAAATTAGAAATAGGTGATTATGTTATATCATTAATGAATAAAAATATTTATAATGAAGAAATGTATCTTAAATTATATTCAAAATTAAAGTTAAAAATATTAAAATATAAATCTTAATAATATTATGTAATTTATTTGTGTTTATTTTTGTAATAAAATGAAAACAATTTAATAAAAAATCTACTACAAATTAATAAAAATAATTAACAACAATAATCAATACCAATGCTAAGACTTAAACTAACAACAGATAATAGATGGGCTGAATTAGTAACGAATAATTTGGAAGAAGCTTTGACTGACCACGCATATTGTGAGCAAAAAGCAGCCACTTCTGCCATAAATATAATTGTAAATTACCCAGAACACACAGAAATGATAAATACTTTAACAGATATTGCGATGGAGGAATTGGAGCATTTCAAAAGGGTACACAAAATAATTATTGAACGTGGCTGGAAATTAGGTAAAGCTAGAAAAGATGAATATGTTCGAGAATTATTATTATTTTCGCCAAACTCATCTAATAGAGATATAAATTTAGTAAATAAATTATTATTTTCTGCAATGATTGAGGCGAGAAGTTGTGAAAGATTTAGGACATTGTGTTTATATTTAAAAGGCAAAGATGAGTCCTTAGCAAATTTTTATCATGAATTGGAGCAAAGCGAAGCAAATCATTATACTGTTTTTCTGAATTATGCCAAAAAGTACGGAGAAAATCTTATTGATGTTGATAAAAGATGGAATGAATTTTTGGAATATGAAGCAAAGATTATCTCAAAATATGGCAAAAAAGGCGAGATTCACGGTTAATAATTTACTTGAACAATTGTCAAAATATATGTTGAATTACAAGGTAAAATATGAGTTATGATCTTAACCAAAAATTAACAAATGTATTATAAATAATAATAACAAAATAGAATATATTTATAGCTAATATTTGTTTTATTAATTGCAATTAAGTATTATTATATTTATATGAATAGGATATATTTAAAAATACTTTCAATTATTAATAATTATTAATTTTTTAATTAGTTTATTTTTACTAATTTACATTTTAATAAATACAATTGTAAAATTTTTTTAACACTTTTTTTAAAAAGTATTTTCGCAACATTAAAAGTCAAAAAATAATTTTCTTAAAAATTTTCTATTTAACAATTTAATTAATTTTCTGGGAGAAATTATGATTAAAACTCTACTTCATACTTTTCGAGTATTAAGTTTGGGCTTATTACTTGGTTTTGCATATAATAATGCAAATTCTCAAACATATTGTTCTGCAACTCCTTCATCTTATTTTGCTGATGAATTTATTTCATCAATAACATTTAATGGTATTACATTAGTTACTGGTCAAACTAATACTGTTCACTATAAAGATAATACTGTTTCTGCTCCAATACAAACTATTCAGAGATCTATAAATTATAATTTATCAGTTACACTTGGAACAAGCTATCCAACTGATAATATTGCTGTTTGGGTAGATTGGGACCAAAATGGAACTTTTGATAATGCAATTTCAGGAAACGAAAGATATACTGGTATCTTTACACCGGCTATTACTAGTACAATTAAAACTACTGCTGGTTTGATAACTGTTCCTGCTACTGCTAGAGCAGGTCAAACAAGAATGAGGGTAAGGTTGACTTATGGTACAAGTTATTTCCCTTGTGGAAGTGATTATTCTGGTACTCAATATGGTACAACCCACGACTTCACAGTAAATGTATATGTGCCAACTAATATTACAACTCAGCCAGTTAGTAATGTGAATTTGTGTACTACTGCTGGTACATCTACTTTGAGTGTTGTAGCTGATGGAACAATAAGTAGATATCAATGGCAAAGATTTAATCCAACAAATAGTCTTTGGGAAATTGTAGGTGCAAATTCACCAAATTATGCTGTTCCACTTAATACTACTGGTTTATTTAATGCAAATACAAATCCTTTAACTTTAAGTGCTAATTTTAGAGTAGTTGTTACAGGAACTGATGCAATAGTTAGAACTTCTAATACTGCAACATTAACTGCATCTGTGCCAGCAACGGCTTCAGTTCCAGTTACTTCTTCAGGTTGTGAAAATACATTGACCACCATTACAGCTACATTAGGAGGCTCGTTCAATAATGTTCAATGGCAAAGATTAGTCGGTACAACTTGGACCAATATTAGTGGTGCTACATCAAATGTATTAACTTTTGCAAATTTACAATTTAGTGACCAAGGTGGTTATAGAATTACATTAAATAATTTAGCTTCTTGTAATTCTGGTGCTCAGGTTCTTGCTCAAACAAATTTAGTGGTAGTTAGATTATTTGGCGTGGTTTCTGTACCTGCTCCTATTACTGTAGGTTGTGTTGATATTAGACCTTTAGAATTATCGGTAAATGTAATTGGTACAATTAATGGATACCAATGGAGAAGAAATAATATAGATATTGTTGGGAATAATACAGCAACAACTCCTAATTTTAGAATTGAAAGAGCCAGCAAAAACGATAATGGTTCTTATACTTGCGATGTTACTTATGCTGATTGTAATGGACAAAGAGTATTTACAACTCAACCTTCTGTTGTTAACTTTTATGATAGTTTTGAAATAAAAGAACAACCAACTGCACAATCAATTTGTGAAAATCAAACTGCTGTATTGCCAATTGTTGCTTTAGGAAGAGTATTTACTTATCAATGGCGTAAAGATGGTGTAAATCTTACTTTACAAGAAAATCCTTATGCTAACAGTTCAATTCTATATATCGAAAGAGCTAATCATAGACAATCTGGGGTTTATACATGTTTAATAGACGCTGAAAATTGTACTAATGGAAGAGATTTCTTTACTACAACACCTGTAGCGGTATATGTTAAACGTGGTACTCAAATTACTCAAGTTGAAAAAGAAAATAAAGCTGTAAAAGGTTCTGTTGTTTCTTTAAGTATTCAAGCTCACGTTGCTCCAATTCCACCACAAATGATTGTAAATATACAATGGTATAAAGGAACTGCTAAATTAATTGATAATAACAAATTTGCTGGTTCAAAATCTTCATTATTAACTATTAACAATGTACAAACTGCTGACTTTGGTAACGATTATTGGGTAATTGTCGAGGGAAGATGTACCTCTGATACTGCAAAAGCAATTGGTATCGAAGAATTAATCCCCGCAAACATTACTCTTAATGCTTTGACTGATGCTAATTTATGCAATGGTAGTAATCATTCATTTACAATCGATGCAACTATCAATAATACTAATACTCTTACTTATCAATGGTATAGAGATGGAAATATTTTGAATGATAATCCTACTTATGCAGGTACAAAAACCAACACTTTAAACATAACTAATCTTTCTAATAACTTTATTGGTGCTTATACTGTTGAAGTAAGTTCTGTATTAGATAATGTAAAATCAACATCTAACAAAGGTAGTATATCTTTAATTGCCTTACCAACTCTTGATACTCAATCAAGACTAATTATGGATGTGGAAACTGGTAAGGAATTAAAAGTATTTGCTAATTTTGTTGGTGGTGATGTACTTAGTTACAAATGGATGAAAGACAACGTTTCTATTCCAAATGCAACAACAAATGAATATATTGTTGCAAGTGCAAAAACCACAGATGCTGGTGAATATTCAGTTGAAATTATGACTGGTTGTGGTGCAAGAACATTTACTATTTCAAATGTAACTATTACTGCTGCATCTACTGTTGATAATGGTGGTGGTGGTGGTACTACAACATCTGTAGAAGACAATAACTATATAGTTGTATCTCCAAACCCAACTTCTGATATAATTAACTTGAATTTAACTAATATGAATATTAATGAAATTGTTATAATCAATTCTTTAGGTGTTGAGGTTTTTAGAAGTAATAATCTAAATGCAAGTTTACAATTGGATGTAAATAAACTTAACTTGTCAAATGGTCAATATTTGATTACTTTAAGTGGTAATAACAAAAATTATTATGCTAAATTTATGGTAAATAAATAATCTTATTTTTATTTATTACTTATAATTTCAAGTGATGATTTATAGTAAATTAAAAAAATCCTTGGGTGCAAACTCAAGGATTTTTTTGTTTAAAATTATGTTTATAGTTATGTTATAGTTCTAAATTAAATAATTTTAATATTATCAATCTAAATTTAAGCTAATTCTTTTAATTTTGACATTGTAAATAAAGGTAATAAAGTTGTACCATCTTTTGTTAAGTTCTCTTTGCCGCCTTGCTCTCTATCAATAACACAAACACATTGATTAATTATTGCTCCTGACTCTCTTAATTCTTTTGATGAAATAATTACCTGACCGCCACTTGTTATAACATCTTCAACTACCAAAAGTCTTTTGCCATTTACATCCGGACCTTCGGCGAATTTGCAAGTGCCATATTTTTTGGCTTCTTTTCTAACAAATACAATTTGTTTGCCTGTTTTGAGTGATAATAAAGTTGCCAAAGGAATACCACCCATTTCCATTGCAGCAAGATAGTCATAAGAGTCAGATGGAGGCAATATCTCAAGCATTTGATTTGTGATTTCATCTAAAAGATGAGGCAATGATTCAAATTTGTATTTATCAAAATATTCGTTACTTATTAGTCCTGAACGTAATAAAAACTCTCCAGAGATATGGGCTACATCAAAGATTTGTTTACCAAGTTGATTATAAGTAAGATTGTTTGTTGATGTGTTTGACATTTTTTATTTAATTTTGTTGTGAAATGAAATTGAAAATATTAATAACTTTAATTCTGCTCTTTTTTCATTAATTTGAAATGATTTGAATTAATTTCAATAAAAACGATATTTTTAATTATTTCGTGCTTTTATTTTGTTTATTGTAAAATATTATAATTTAGTAAAATAAAAATACTTAATACAAAGGGTAAAAATCATTGAGTAATATTAATTCTTATAACTTTCAGATTAATTTGAGCAATAATAAAAATTTGAACAATCTAACCAAATTATTGCCAATTTTATACATTTCTGATAAACTAAAAAAAAGTTTGAAAGAAGAGTTGATATTACGTGACGGATTAAAATTAGTAATTAATGAATATAAACCCAAAAGAAGTGTTAATATTTCATTCGAAATTGTAAATGCACCTATAGAGATAGCATTCTGTATGGCTGGCAGAATGATGATAGAGTTTGAAACCAAAGAAGGTTATAAAGACACCTTAGAAGTTAGTAAAGGCTCTGCGGCTTTGTTTTTTTTGCCAAATACAAATGGGAACCTAAAAATATATCCCAATGAAACATTGATAATTATTTCGCTTCATTGCTCACCAAAGTTTATTAGTCAATTTATTGATGGTGGTAATATCCAATTATCTAATAATAAGTTAGAAATAATTAATAATGAAATCAATAAAGCATTTATTGAATTGACCAAAAGTACTAATTGGATGGTAAATTTAATTAATCAAATTTATGAATGTAAGTTTAGTGGTGCATCAAAAAAAATGTTTCTCGAAGCAAAAGCAGTTGAATTAATTACCATTATGTTCGAACACCTAAAAGCACAATTCATTGATGAAGAGAGTTTTGTACTTAGTAAATTCGATATGATTAAAATTGAGACTGTCGATTATATTCTCAAAAAAGATTTGGTCAACGTTCCAACTTTACTCGAATTAGCAAGAATATCAGGAATGTCTCACACAAAATTGAACAAATCATTCAAAAAAGTTTATGGAAATACTGTTTTCAATTATTTGCGTGAATTAAGATTAGATGAAGCCAAAAGACTACTTTTAGAAGATAAATTTTCGATTACAGAAATTGCTTTTGAGACTGGCTGGAGCTCTCCATCTCATCTAATAAAAGAATTTACAAATAAATTTTATCTCACTCCAAAAGCATATTTCAAAGAAATGAATAAATTATGAATATTGTGTTATAAGGAATGAATTTATAATATTATTATGATTTTTGTTTGAAAGTATTATCAAAATATATTAAAAATTATCTTCAAGTTTGTCGTGTAAGAAATCAAATTTATTATTGATTTTTGCTAATAAATGCAAGGCACACTCTACACCTGATGCAGATGCTGTAGCGAATTGTGAAATTACCCCAGAAAGCAGCCCACATACCCATAAATTGCCAAAAATATTGTTATTCTTATGCTCAAAACAAATTCTGTCTTTATCTGAATAACTGTAAGCAACTTTATTAATATTTTTGCTTATTTCATCTGAGAGTTTAATATTGAATAATTTATATCCCGAAGCAAGAATTAAATGTTCGGTTTTGTATTCTCTTTCATTTGTTTGAACAATAAATGTGTTATTATCCAGACTAATATTAGTTACATTAGTACCAATTATCTCACTATAATTATATTTTAATAATTGTTCTTTCATTTTATCTAAAAGCTCTTCGCCATTTATCCCAAAATCTATCCCAGGTGCATTATAATACTTAGCTTTGAGTGCATCAGAGCGGTGGTTATCTATGACAAGTATATTGTCAGTAGTCTTGTTTTTTTTGAAGCCACTTGATAATGTAATAGCGGCAGAAAGACCTGACACTCCACCACCAATTATTAATACTTTATATGCCATTTTTGATTTTATTTATTGTTGATTATTTGATTGAAATAACATTTGAAACAGTATTGATAAGTGAAATCATTTTTTGATAATTCATTCTTTTGGGTCCGATAACTCCAATAGTACCAATAGCGTTGCCATAATGATACGGTGAGATTACCAAACTATAATCTTCAAAAATATCATTTTTAATCTCTTTACCGATTAATACTTTTGTTTGTAGGTTGTCGTTATTAGTTCCTAAATTTTCAATATTATTATCTAATAAATGGATTATTATATTGTCATTTTCTACTAATTCAATTACAGATTTCAGCTTCTCTGTATTGATTGATTCGGGATAATCTAATAGATTTTGTGTCCCAGTTGTAATTACCTTTTCGTTGGTTTTATATTTTTCAAATAATAAATCTAATGAATCTATAAACAATCTTATTATAGGTGCATTTTCACTATCTACATCTTTTACTAAATCGAAAAAATTATCTTTAATAAATTGTAACGTTCTACCTTGTACTCTTTCATTAATAAGGATTTTGATTAATTCAATATTTTTGGAGTTTAGCTCAATATTGTTTTCCATTGTTACCGTTCTTACAATATTTGAATTTAATGCAGTAACAACAAGGATTTTGGTAGAAGATAATTGAATTAATTCTATTTTTTCTACAATCAATTCATATATATCGGGAAACGTAACAATAGCAAGGAATTTGGACATCATTCCGATGATTTTCGATGCCTCTCTAAAAATAGTATCACCATCATTTTTTAAATTCTCTAAGTTCAATAATTCAGAATTATCGTAAGCCCAAACGTTTTCTGTTTGAGTTTTATTATTATTCAAATCCATATTGAACAAACTATCTACGTAATATCTATAACCTTTGTCAGTCGGTACTCTACCAGCAGAAGTATGTGGGTGGGCGATGTAATTCATATCTTCCAAATCAGCCATTACATTACGAATAGTTGCAGGAGATAAATTAAGCTTACCTTCAATATGCTTTGATAGCGGTCTTGACCCAATTGGCACTGCTTTTAGTATATAAAGATTAATAATTGAATTTAAAATTTCTTGTTGCCTCGAATTTAATTCAATGTTTTCTTGATAGTTATTATTTTCTAACTTATTACTCATTATTTGATTTTATAATATTTTATATGTCTACAGACTTATATTAGTTATTTATAATATTAATTAGATGTAAAAATAGATTAATTAATGATAATTTATTTGTTTTTATTAAATTTATCTTTTAACATTTTTTGTACATTTTCCGGCACAAAATCACTTACATCTCTGTCATAACTTGCCAATTCTCTAATTATACTCGAATTTAGATATAAGTATTTTTCGTGAGGAGTAAAAAACAAAGTCTGTAACTTATTATTCATTTTTCTATTCATAAGTGCAATTTGTAATTCATACTCAAAGTCAGTTGCAGAGCGAATACCTCTGATGAGTACATTTGCATCGTTATTTTGAGCAAAGTCAACTATCAAACCGTTATGAAGTTCTACTTCAATATTACTAAGATGAGCCAAAGAACTTTTGACCATTAATATTCTTTCTTCCTCATTAAACAAATTCACTTTTTTTGAATTAATTGCAATTAATACAATTAATTTCTCAAATAATTGAGAAGCCCTTTCGATAACATCAATATGCCCATTTGTAATTGGGTCAAAAGTACCCGGATAAATTGCTATTTTCATTGTTTATTTATGTTATTTTCATTATATTTGATTATATTTGTCAATATACAATACAACTTATAATATAAGATTATGATTTGATATATTCAAATAAACAATATACAAAAAAATATATTTTATGTATATTAATAATTAATTATTTTTTTATTTAATATTAAACAAATGACAAAAATATTACACACTATTATTATCAATCTAAATTTAATTATTCTAATTCTTCTACTAAATTCTAATATCTGTTACTCAGAATTTATCAAAACTATTGGCGAAAATGGTATTATAGAATATCCAATAGGAATTTTTCAAATGGAAGATAATTTAATACTTTCTGCAACAGCAGCCACTAATTACTCTACAGTCAATGAGATATTATTTCAAAAGTTAGATACTTTGGGTAATATAATCAGTACTAACAAACTTCGAATGTTTAGTAATTTTTATTTGTCAGGTATGGATATACTCAAAGATAGTAGTGGATTTATTCTTTCCGGTAATTATGAAACAAATCTTTTGGGCAAGGCAATCCAAACTGGTTTTATTCTTAAATTGGATAAAGATGGCAATAAATTATGGATGCAAGATTTTTTGTTAAATATTGGTAAAACTTTATTCTATAAAACTAATGAACTCGAAGATGGCTCTATTGTTGTTGCCGGTGGGATTATTAATTCAGATAAAAATAATTTATTTGACTATCTAATAATCAAAACAAATAGTTTTGGCGAACTACTATGGCACAAATCTTATGGCACTTATGGCAATGAAGTTGCAAAAAGAGCAGTACAAACCAAAGACGGCGATTTTATTTTGAGTGGCGACTCAAACGGCTCACTTGAAAACGAATCTTATTCGAGCAATACAAATGTTTATGTAATGGGATTGGATAGTGCGGGTGAATTTAAATGGCACTATTTTATCGGTAATGGCAATTTGCCCTTTGGCTGTCAAGAGCACATTTTAACTAAAGATGATAATGTTGTGATTTGTGGAGAAGGTACTGTTGATAAAAATGGAACATTTGATTTTCTATTAGTCAGAGTGGACAAAGATGGAAAAATATTAAATCAAAAAACTATTGGCTCGCCAGAATTTAGTGAGGCAGCTTTTAGTATTTGTGAATACAAAAATGGCAACTTTGGATTTGTTGGTTATGAAAATTCTACAACGGCAGGGTTTATCCAAAGATTTATTTATTATTTAATAGATTCTGAATTTAATGTGATACTAAAACATGCGTTTACTCAAAGTGGAAGAGGGCAAGGTAATTACATAGGTTTGGGTATGAATGAATCTGTATTGATGGCTGGTATAATTCAAAATGATGATATATTTGATGATGGCTTAATTTGTTATCTTAATCCTAATAATAAATTAATTACCTCAATTAATAACACAAATCAAACTGAACAAAAAAACAATCTGGAAGTTAATTTATTTCCAAATCCAAGTTATGATTTTATTAATATAAATTCTAATTTAAGTTTTGATTTAATTAGTGTTTATAATAGTTTGGGCGAATGTAAAGAAAATATATTTACAGAAGAAAATAATGGTTATAAAAAAGAATATAATCTAAATACTACTAAATATAGTGCTGGCTTATATTATCTAAAATTGAGTAAAAACAATAAGTATGTCGGTAGCCAAACTTTCATTAAATCCAACTAATCCTTTTTAAATAATCTTTTTAAATATCATATTAAAATAAATTTATGTTGCCATTCAAAGCTAAAATTACAGTTGAAAATAAAATCATTAAATCTATAATCGAATCTGATAAATGTGAATTAATCATTAATAAGACAGATAATGACGTTCTCATTTCTGAAGAAATATTATCATACAATGAAAACTCTTATTTTTTGAAAGGATTAGTTGATTCTCATTGTCATATATTTGGTTTGGGAATAAAACTATTAGAACTAAATTTAGAGAATTGCAAAAGTATTGAAGAGTGCTTGCAGTTATGCGAAGTAGAAATAAAGAGAAATAATTTACGTAATTCTGAAGATAATAATACTAAATGGTTAATTGGTAGAGGTTGGAATCAAGAAAATTGGGATAATAACCAAATGCCCAATAAAACAGATTTGGATAAATTTGAAGGCATTGCAATATACCTTACAAGAGTTGATGGGCATTCTGCTTGGGTTAATTCCAAAACTTTAGAATTAGCTAATATTACAAACCTAACTCAAAGCCCTTACGGTGGCGAAATATGCACCGTAAATAATGAAACAACGGGTATATTAATAGATAATGTAATGGATTTGATTAAGTCAATTCTTCCCAAATATTCTGATGAACAAATTGAGAAATATATACTAACTTCTATTGACAATTTGGTCGAAAATGGATTAGTTGCCGCTCACGATATGGATGTAAATCCTAATATATTAAGAATATTTCAGAAGTTAGATAACGAAAACAAATTAAAAATAAATATTAATTCTTACGTATCTGCTCAAAATAATGAATGGAAATCAGCTAATTTAGAAAGAAGCAAAAGTTACTCAAAGCTTAATGTTTGTGGGCTTAAATTCTTTGCTGACGGAGCTTTGGGTTCAAGGGGAGCATATTTAATTGATGATTATTCGGATGCACCAACCAAAGGCTTATTAATGTTAGAAGAAGAAGATTATTTGCGAAAAATAAAGGCAGGTGCAAGTTTTGGATGGCAAATTGTTACTCACGCAATCGGAGATGCAGCAAACAAATTTGTGTTAGATGTTTATAGTAGATTTAGAGAAGAAACCAATGACTATAATACAATATTGAGAATGGAGCATTGCCAGATTATAAAGCCGGAGGATTTGGATAAATTTATTAAATATAAAATTTACGGTACAGTTCAACCTATTTTCTGTAAATCCGATTTTGATATGGCACAAAAGCGTTTGGGCAAAAGAGTGGTCTATTCTTATCCTTGGAAAAGTCTATTGGATAAAAATATATTAATCGGTGGTAGTTCGGATTTTCCGATAGAAAGTTCTAATCCTTTCATAAGTATTGATTTTAGCATAAATAGAAATGAATTTCCTATATTATTAAAAGATAGTGAAATTGATAATGATAATTTAATTCCTTCTACTGAAAATTTGAGTTTGGAAGAAGCATTATTGATTTATGATACCACTCACGAATATATTTCTGATGAGATAATAGGTAATAATGGTAAGTTTGATTATAATAAAACAATAGAAGAAGATAATTTCTCTTTATTAATTGGCAAAATTGCAAATATAATTGTAATTGATAATGACTTAGGGCTTGAGGATAATAACTATTCTAAAATAAAAAATACAAAAGTATTAACGACAATATCTGACGGTGTGATTGTATATAATAGGTAGTAATTAACAATTAAAAAGTACGACCAATACGCTCAAAGTTTAGTCCAATTTTGTTCTTAGACCAATAAATCATTACTATTTCTCCGATAATGTCATTTCTCTCAACAGGACCGAAATAGCGAGAATCAATACTATTATCTTTGTTATCCCCCAGAACAAAATACATATTTTCGCCCAGTATTATTTTAGTTTTTGGTTTTGATTTTGATTTATTGGAATTTACTTTGTTTATATTATTTATCTCTAAAAAGTCTTCATTATATAATATCGTATCACCGGCGATACCAACTACTCGTTTAGTGATTTTTTCGTTTACATAATTATCGTCAATATTAAAATCATTAGAATGTACAATTTCTTTGATTTTAGTGTTTATATTTGGCGATGAAAATACAATTATATCCTCTCTTTCGATGTCTTTATATTCCCAACCAGCAAAGCTATAAGCGACCTTGTTAACAATTGTGAAATCACCTGTCAATAAAGTATTTGCCATAGAATTGGAATTAATAGAAGAAAAATCTAAAAACACTCCTTTGATTATCAATGTAACAACTAAAAATGTAATAACTATTCTAAAAATGTAACTTATCATAGTGATTTTTTCCAATATGTACGCAAAACTGAGTCTGAAAGAAAGCTTTCTTTGAAGTCAAATAATCCATAATTAATGACTTTGCCGCCATTTTCTGTTGAAATGCCTAAATTGTAATAGTTTTTATTAGTTTTACTTAGTTCATATATTAAATTAATCATACCATAATTAGATGGTTTTAAATTTTGGTAATCATAATCCATTGCATTATAAAACATGTGATAACCGTTTGAATTTACTTCTAATAAAAATTGCCCTGCAATGATTTTGTCATTATATTTAACGACATATATTTTGGCTTCTTGTAAATTTGTAATTAAATAAATCAGTTCTTCTAATGTATGAACAGGCTTGGTATTGTATTTAGTTAAAGTTTTACAAAGCAGGTGATAAAACTCTGTGATTTCATTAACATCGTCAGTAAAGTAAGAAACCAAATTATTTTTTTGTGCTAATCTATAATTTCTTTTTACTTTATTTTTTGATGAAGTATGGAATTTATTTAGAAAATCAACAAATTCTAAGCCCTGAAATTGAGGTAAATAAATACAATTAGATAATTCCTCTGATTCTCTGTCAAAACCTCTATGCGTCAAACAAAAGTCAACTACGTCAATATTTGACTTATTGAATATTTTCTCTGCATTTCTAAACTCAATGTAAGAATAATTATTTGTTTTAGAATACTCAATTATCGAATCTATTATTTCAAATGTTAATTCTAAATTTGGGTGTTCAGAAAATATAAATCCACCGTAAGAACTGCCTGGGTGTGATTTTAGTATTTTGATTTTATGGGTGATATTACTAACACTTTCTGTAACTTCTTTATAAATATTGGCTGCCGTAAATACAGAAATCAACTTGTTGTTTTTATAAAACAACAAAGTATTATCTTCAAATTTATCAGTAGATTTATTAATATTATGGTATTCCAAAAATTTCTTTTTGTGAAAAATGGTGCCATTAATAGAATTATCGATAAAATTATCAAAAAAAGTAATTTTTTGACTTTTGTCATTTAATTCACTTTTTTCAAAATTAAGACTTTGAATATCACTTAAAGTTAATTCATCATATTTTTTGATTACCATTTTATCCATATACAAAAATACGTATAATTTTAATTAGAAAAATAAAAAACTCATCGTGAGTTCAATAATTGAAGCGTAAACAAAAAAATAGCCCATAAAATTATGAGCTATTTAAGTATCTTGTTATTATTACCCAAAGATTATGCTTTTTTCTCAGCCAATTCAGTAGTAATACTTTCTATCCTTGATTGAATATCACTAATTTTTCCAACTCTTTCGTTGATTTTCTCATTAATGCTATTTTTTTGAGAAATTAAGTTCTCATCGTTTGGATTTTCGTTAAGTTTATTTTCTAACTCAGACAATTGACCTTTATCTTCAGTTTCATATTCATTTAATTTTTGTAATCTTTCTTTAAGATTTGACAAAATTTGACTTAATTTATCACCTTTGTCTGCTCTACGTTTGTCCATAAATTCATTACGTTTGTCGTCAAAAATTTCGAAAGCTTTTCTTATTCTTTTGAATAATTCATTTCTTTGGTCTTTTTTGAGTCTCAATATTTTGATTTCATCTTGAACAGCGATTAATCCTTCTCTGATGTCTTTAAAGTCATTTGAATATTCAACATTTGTGATTGCTTCGCTTACTTTGATTTCTAGGTTAGAGTAGTTCACATCTGCTTCTTTTTCAAATTGTTCTTTATCAACTGTTTCGCCACCGTTAAAACTCTCGAATGCAGTTCTCAATGCACCGTATAATTCATCTCTTTGAGTTCTTCTAAGAGTTAAATCTTTCAACATTGCTTGAGTTTGAATTAATTTTTCTCGTGCAATTGTTGGTTCCACATTTGTAGAAACAAATTCAACTGCTTCATCTACAGCTGGTTTGATTTGCTCATAATTTTTGTCCGCTTCTGCATCAAAAGATTTTCTCTCTTCGTCCTGTCTTACATTTAATTCGTTAAATGCTTCACGAATTTGACCGAACAACTCATCTTTTTTCTCTCTCAAAACTCTAACGCCTTTCAATTCATTTTGCAAATCAATTAATTTTTGTCTTGCATCTTTAAATATCACTGCTGCTTTAACTTCATTCAATACTACTGAAATTCTAGGTAATATTTTATCTAAATTTTCCGAAGATTCTTTGTTGAATTTTTCTCTAAACTCTTCTTGCTTTTTATTTAATCCTTCGAAAAATTCTTGTATCTCTGCGAATAATTTGTCTTTTATGTCTCTTTTCAATTGAGCAGTTTTTAATTGCTTTTGCAAGTCAATTAATTTTTCTCTACCCAATTTGAATTCTTTTACATTTTTTACAAATTCGATAACTTCATCATAGATTACTTTAAAACCTTCTAAGTTTTTAGAATATACTTCATCTAAACCCTTTTTCAATTCATCTTGTTTGGAATTCAATATTAAAAACGATTCTTGCAATTTATCAATTAACAAGTCTTTTTCGACTTTACTTATCAAAAACAAAGCAAGTATTTTTTCTTTTAATTCAATTATAGATTTACGGGCACTTTTGAAATCTTCAGATATATTGTTACTTTCAATTAATTTCTCAACTTCTGCTTTGATTACATCAAATAGTTTGTTTTGCTCTGCAAGTGCCTCTTTGTTGATGGGCATATCTTTATAATTTGCCATAGGATTAAAAGGCTCTTTTTTTACTCTAACAGTTTCTGTAGCAGTTTCTTCAGTAGCAGTATCTTCAGACGATACTTCTTCTGTTATTGCTACTTCTATAGTGGGTACAACAGTAGATACTTCTTCTATTATTACTACTTCTATAGTAGGAACTTCAGTAGTTATTGCAGTATCAGAAACATCATTTGTTTCAACCTTTACTTCATCAACATTTACGTCAATTGTAACTTCATTAGTAGTTTCCATATTCTCATTTGTATTAGAGTTTTGTAGTTCGTTTGTGTTTTCCATTTTATCGCCGCAGTAATAATGATTATTAAATATGTTAGTAAGTTTGTTTTGTCTAAACTTTTGTTTTTAGTAAGTTTTTCTAGTAATTATTATTTTTAATTTAGAATTTAGAATTTAGAATATCAATTAATTTCCGGAAATGTTCACATCTACATTATTTCCAGTTTTTGAGTTGTTTTCAGTATTATTTTCAACATTATTAGCAACCGCATTGCCATTACTTTTATTACCATTATTCAAAATTACATTCATATATTTGATGGCATTTAATTGTTGTTTGCTGATAGGAGGTAACTCTTCACCTTTCAACATAATATCAAGTTCCTCTCTGTCGATTGTTTCTCTTTCTAATAAAATCTTAGACGTAAAGTGTAGTAGTTCGAGATTAGTTCTAAGTACACTTTCAGCTTTATCAGCCGCCTCAGTGATAATACGTCTGATTTCATTATCAATTGATTGTGCTGTCTTTTCGCTTATGTCTCTTCCTTTATTAAAATCTCTACCCATAAACACTTCTTCTTCTTTATTCGACAAGTTTATTGGTCCCAAAAGTTCACTCATACCCCATTCGCAAACCATTCTTCTTGCCAAATCCGTTGCTCTTTGGATATCATTTGAGGCGCCAGTAGTAAAATTATTAAATATAATTTTTTCAGCTGCTCTACCACCCATCAACATTATAATTTTAGCTTCAATATACTCCAAAGACCAAGAGTGTCTGTCTTCATCAGGTAATGAAGCCGTAACTCCCAAAGCACGTCCTCTCGGAATTATAGTAACTTTGTGTATTGGGTCGCAATGTGGAATTAATATCCCAATCAAAGCATGTCCCATCTCGTGATAAGCAGTCATTTCTTTTTCTTTATCAGAAATAATCATACTCTTTCTCTCGATACCCATCAAAATTTTGTCTTTCGCATTTTCAAAATCATACATAGTAACTTTATCAGAAGCTCTACGGGCAGCCAATAATGCCGCTTCGTTTACTATGTTAGCTATATCAGCACCAGATAAACCAGGGGTTCCTTTTGCTAATATATCAAATTGCACATCTTCAGAAATAGGAACTTTTTTGGTGTGTACCTTAAATATTTGTTCTCGACCTCTAACGTCTGGTCTATCTACAATCACTTGTCTGTCAAATCTACCCGGTCTTAATAATGCAGGGTCTAATACATCTGGCCTATTTGTGGCAGCAATGATAATTATACCACTACTTTGCTCAAATCCGTCCATCTCTACTAATAATTGATTAAGCGTTTGCTCTCTTTCGTCATTTCCACCACCCATACCGGCGCCCCTTTGACGACCGACTGCATCTATCTCATCAATAAATACGATACAAGGTGAGTTCCTTTTCGCTTGTTCGAATAAATCTCTTACTCTACTCGCTCCAACACCTACAAACATTTCGACGAAATCTGCACCAGACATTGAGAAAAATGGTGCCTCTGCCTCGCCTGCCACTGCTCTTGCCAAAAGAGTTTTACCAGTACCTGGAGGTCCCAACAATAGTACTCCTTTCGGTATTTTACCGCCTAATCTTGAGAATTTTGTTGGATCTTTCAAAAATTCTACTACTTCTTGTAATTCATATTTGGCTTCTTCGACACCTGCTACATCATTAAAAGTTATTTTTTCAGAATTTTCGTTCAATAATCTAATTCTCGCTTTACCAAAGGTAAAAATCCCTTTTTGTCCACCATTCTGCATTCTTTTGAAAATAAAAAACATCAGAACCACTAGTAGTATCAAAGGTAAGAAACTAAAAATAGTTCCCCAAAACATACTATCCCCTTCTTGATATTCCCAAGCAATGCCCTTGTCTTCCCAAACTTTTTCGGTATCTGCGTCAACGTGTCCCAATTTTGTAGTAAATGTCTTAATTTGTTTTGCTTTGCCATTTACGCTAACTGTTTCTTCTTTTCTTAAAGTACCTTTAAATTCAAAGTCATTTAATTGAGATTTTGTAATTACCGCTTTTTCGATTAAATCTCTATTCAAAAACATCTTGTATTCACTATAAGTAACTTTAGTATCCTGTTGGGGATTATTTTGCAACATAAGCACCAAACTAAAGACACTCAAACCAATAAAAATCCAAATCATTAGGTTACGAGCAAATTTATTTTGCGGGTCGTTATTGCCTAAGTTAGGTTTTCTTTTATTATTTGGTTTGTTGGAATTATCCATTAAAATCCTCCAAATCTCTTGTTTAAATTATAATATTTATCTATTATATAAAATCTTAATTATTTTCAATTATATCTAATTGTAAAATAGAGACGTTAATTAAAAATTATAATTTTTAATTAAATATAAATTTATTAATTTAAGAACTTTTTTATTTTTAATTTGATATTTTATTTAATAAATGTTTTAAATCAAATTTTTGGTGCTTATTATAGAAGAAATATTTGAAATTATAATGGGAATAGAGAATGCGAAGCAAAATAAATAAAAAGATAATTTTAAAAAGGGAATGGGAGATAAAAAAATGAAAAAAATAATAAAGTTTGCATTAATATTGCTTAGTTTAATCTTATTAGTTTATTATTGTGGACCAGTAGTAATTTTACACCTATTAAATAGAGAAATTGGCGGTTGTACAAGTGAA
>Ga0209702_10003134_pt1 | contig 26723 bp, 28 predicted proteins | sample FRY01_FD_187210 | JGI IMG/M metagenome (GOLD analysis project Ga0209702, IMG submission 187210) | Freshwater microbial communities from Lake Fryxell liftoff mats and glacier meltwater in Antarctica - FRY-01 (SPAdes) (version 2) | ecosystem: Environmental > Aquatic > Freshwater > Ice > Glacier... | reverse complement strand
GTCATTGCCAGGAGCATCGCAAATACAATAATGGCTCTATTTTAGAATAGCTATTACTGGTATATGGTCAGATGGTCTAGTTAGCGTTCTCATTGAATATAGCATAAAGCAATCTTTTAAATGGCTTACTACATTACCAGTGGTGAGTATAGAATCAATGCGCATACCTTTATTTTGTTGCAATGCTCCACTGCGGTAGTCCCACCAAGAAAATTCTTGTTTTGTTGGATGAGCTAGTCTATATAAATCATAAAAACCACAATTTATAATTGTTCTTAATTTCTGTCTTTCTTCAATAGTAAAACAAGTCGTACCCTCTAGAGCTCTTGGAGAATATACGTCAATATCAAACGGTGCAACGTTAAAATCCCCACCTATAAACAACATTTCATCTAATTTTTTTTTAGATTTCAAATATTCAGTAAGATTATTAAAAAACTTTAATTTTTTAATAAATTTATCACTATTTACTTCTCCGCCATTTGGTACATAGACTGATATTATGCGACAAAAACCCAAAGGGGTTTGAACAGAAATTTCTATAAATCTAGATTCAGACGGACATTCATTGCCCAGGAAATCATATGTTATCTCATCGGCGGGGAATTTAGATAGAATAGCTACTCCATTACCTGATTTTTGTCCGTGTACATACAAATTATAATTGAAGTCTGATAATTCGTCATATGGAAATTTATTTGTTTCACATTTTATTTCTTGTAACAAGACAATGTCTGGGTTTTCTTGGCCCAAGAAATCGCGTAGATGCTCTAGTCGAACTTTGATAGAATTAACATTCCAAGTGGCTATTTTCATTATTTATAGTTCTCTATTAATTCAATCATTGCACCTGAAAACGCAAATTAGGCGTTTTATAATAATACAAAAACAACCTTGTGACAATCACTCCAATAATTAGTCCGATACAACCAGATTGTATCGTCTGGTAGCTAGGATCGTGTGCATTAACCTCAAAGAATATACTAAAAATTATCCCAAATAATACTGAGATTTCATAATTTAATCCTTCTCTAAGAAATGTCTTGTTGCGTAGTAAATCACGTATCATACATCCAAAAGATGATACCAAGAATGAACAAAAACTTCCATAGAGCCATATAGGTTCAATATTCGCTATCATTGCCATCGACACTCCAATTATTATAAAAATTGCTTGGCCAGTTGCATCACATATGACTAAAATATAACCAAATATTTTTTTTGTAAAATCGTTCAAATAATTCGTATTATTATAATTACTTATTAGCTTGATAGTAAAAAAGCCTATTAAAGTAACTATAAATATAGAATATATATAGGATGATGTAATAATTATGGTGCTACTATTACTTATAATAATATCTCTTGCTACAATTCCAGCGATTGATGGTAGGATTGCTAATATAAACGCGCCAAATAGAGTAGCATTTTCTTTAGCAGCATTTACAATTCCAGAAACTGCGCATCCTATAATACCTATCATGCTAATAATATAAAACCATTGTGCATTCATTGTTTGTGACAATAATATTCTGTATAAATAATTTTTAACGATATTTTTATGTTCATTACTAGAAACAAAATCATGTATTACTTGGTTAAAATGCTCAACTAGTTCTGGAGCCACAGTCTTTTTACTAAAAATTAAGTGTATAGGCGTTTCGATATCAAGTTGAATTTCCTCCACTTGGTTATTAACTTCTTTAGAGAAAACCAATTCTACTCCTGCAATGGAATCTGAAATAAACCCATCAATTTCCCTAAGCAATAATCCATTAAATGAGTTGGTATTATTATTATATTTAAAAATAATGTCCGAATTATCCTCATGATCAATAAAATAATTAATACGTTGATCACAATAAACAAAGCCATCTGTTACACCAAGGTGGAAATTAAACAATCGTATTTGAGCCAATAATTCAGGAATACTGGTAAAGTTTAGTTTTTTTTTCGAATCTTTTAATACAAATAAAGAATTCTTCTCGAACCTATATGGTATAGAAAAATATACCAATTTGGCTCTATCTTCATTATATGTGGCTCCAAAAGCTATATCTCTTATACCTGAGCTAAGATCTAGTTGATGTTGTTTCCATTCAACTTCATCATATCTGATTGGAATGCCAACCCTTGCTGCTATAGCATTTGTGAGCTCAGTATCCATCCCACTTACTTCATAACCATTACGTGTGATCTTGTTAAATTGATATGGGCGTGATAAAGACCAACCGCCTACTAAAACATTTTTATCTTTCTTACTCTTATCTACGCATTGCTCAAGTTGTACAACTGATCTATGATCTAATGATGAAGCGAAGATATTAAAATATTGTAAAATTATAATTAATATAGTTATTCTTTTAAGAATTATCATTACAGTTTGCTTTGTTTTTTACTAGTTTATTAGCTTTATCAGTCAATTCAATTAAATTTTTTTCTAAATAATAATTATTCTGCGTCTCATCTTCGGAAAATACTATTGGATTGTCCATGAAGACGCTGATTGTACTAAATGGCAAGGGTATAATTAATTGATCCCAACTTTTTAATATAATTTTTTTTGAAGATTCACATGATAGTGGTATTAATTTTATATTATATTTTTTTGCTATTGCTGTAATATTACTATTTATTTTATAAATTGGACCTCGCGGTCCATCAGGTGTGATAACTATATTACTATAAGATAATAATTTCTTGATAATTAGCTTTAAGGAAGTAACAGAATTTTTATTAGTAGACCCTTCTATTACACCAAAATTAAATTTGTTAACTATGCTACTTATTACTTTCCCATCAGAATGAGGAGAAATAAGAGCATAAATATTATTATGACCTTTAAAAATTCCAGGTGCAATTGCAAGCCTATTGTGCCAGAAAGCAAAAATAACGCCACGCTCAGCTAAAAATTTACTTTTGTCGTAATTGTCTGGCCAAACGAATTTCCACCTGGATGTAAAATAAACAAAGCTTAAATATGAATGTAGTAATCTAGTAACTAAATTAAGTACATAATTATTATTTTTAAAAAATCTTTTAATTCGGAAATTTTTAACAAAATTGATCATTGTGTGGTATTGATTTATTACGATTAATTATTTTGATGATTGCGCTAGTTTGAATCAAGACATTGATTAATCATAATGAGATATTACCCTCAATTCAAATGATTATATTTATAATGATATAGTAAAATATTATATTAGATGATGAATTAAATATTCATTCCTACAAAGACGTATATAGGTGCAAATAATAGTCATCTAATTCAAAGTGAATTGCGGGTGCCAAAAGATCGTCATTGCAAGTTGGAATGACAAGCACCGTCATCACGAGGAGCGTTAGCTCCGTGATGATCTAGTATTTATCAGCCAAATGGTTGATGAAATGTATTATTTCACTAGATTGCCAGACTTCGCTTTGGCTCCTTCGCAATGCCATATTTAAGGTTTCATCAAGCACAATCTGCATTTACTATAGCTATAAACCCATAAGATCTTTTCTTAATTTCAAACTATTATTTTTGTTCAATATAGTTCTATAAACCTGGATATTTTCCATCACTCTTTGCACATAATTTCTTGTCACATGAAATGGTATCAATTCCATCCAATCAATAACCTCTTTTACGTTTTTCATTTTTCTAGGATCACCAAATAATTCTATCCATTTTTTTATTCTATGACTCCCTGCATTATATGATGCAATAGCTAAGATATAAGAATTATCATGTTCAGATGATAAATCTTTAAGATATTTAGAACCAAATTTTATATTATAATAAGGATCCTTATTCAATTGCTCTAGGATGCACTTAGTAGACATAGATTTAGCAATAGTTTTAGCAGTTTCTTCCATGATTTGCATTAGACCCCTAGCACCAAGATCATCAATTGCGTGCTGGTTAAAACCTGATTCCTGCCTGATTATACTATAGACTAAAGCCATTTCTACAGGTGAATTTTTAACATTATAAGGAGCAGGAAATGCAGAATCTTTAACAAAAATATGCTTATGAGTCGCTGATCTAGATGTCTCTAAAGAATGATGCGTATTATTCTTTACTGTATCAAGTACAGCCAATATATAAGCTTTATTTGAACTGCCATTTATTGCATCTTTAGCATAAATTTGCGCTAAACCTTCTTTACCATATTTCATTAATAATTTAATTGAATCTAATATATCCTGATTCTTTGCATAATTGGTTTGCTTAGTTTTATGGGTTTTAGGCAATATAATCTTATTTTCTTTTAATTCTAAGCATGCAGCTTGACCATAGAAAGTATATGAATATTTCGATGCTTCTTTATAAAGTCTTATAGAATCTGCCTTATTTCCCATTACATCCATAGTCCTAGCAAGCCAATATTTTCCTCTTGCAATACTAATGGGTTTATGTACTAGGGTTAAGAACTTTTGAAAATGCATTTTTGCCAGATCTAGTCTATTAATAAACCGTAGCGCAAGCCATCCAGAAAACCACTCAGCTTCACAAATACTTTCATTATTAATCTGAAAATGACTGCTAGCTATTTTATAACTACGTTTAAAATCTTTCTGATGAATAAATTCTCGAGCATAGTAAAGTCTTAATTTCTCCCAATCATTATTGTGATGCTTATCTGGTTTAACTTTGTTAAATAGTGCTATAGTTCTATCATCTGGTATTTCTTTTTTCTTTGATTTTAGATATTGAAATAATAATCCAGAAACATAAAATTTCTTATTTACTTTACTAAATAATATTTCTTTAGAATCATCATTTTCAATTGCAGCTATTTCTGCTAAAAATGCCTTTTTATATCCATCCTGCACTAAATGCAAAGATTTCTTTGCCTTAGAAACATCACCTTTCCAAAGATATTCATCTATTTTCTTTATATTATCATCTACTCTTAAATATTTTTTATTGTCAGCATAATATTGTTTCTCTTCTTTTTCATTAAAATCACCATATATCCAACCTTCCCTTATAATATTAGTTAACTTTGGATTATCCTTAAGCAATTTCGCTGAAGCTAAAGCATAGAATTTATATCCTAAACCAGTACTCGGTTTATTTTTACTAAACCAATCTAAAATCAATTTTTGATCTGTATTATAGTTCAGGTATAATTCAGCGCTTTCCTTTAGTTTATTAAATTGAGGCCAATTAGGATTATTATATAAAAACCTTATAGCGTCGCCAAATTTATTATTTTTATAATTTGAGTCTAAAAATTTCTGGGATAAAACTATTTTATTAAGTGCTTTATAAGCTAAATTAGTAGTAAGTTCTTCCGCTTTTTGCCAATTTTTACTATCTATATGTTTAAAAACTTCTACCTCAAACTCTTTCGCTATTGAGTCTGATAGTAATAACTTAAAAATGATTAGGATGATAATAGATAATTTAATTTGAATTTTCATAATTCTTTCTAAGATTTATAAGAATATGATGACATAATACATCATTTTTTTCAAAAGGATTTAACAAAAATAATTTAAAGTATGGTTAATTCAATTGAATTTGGCACTGGAGCTGAGTAGCAAAGCCTATAGATAATAGAGCAATAACCATAGCTAAGTTCAAATCAATTAACTTATATGTTAAATAGAACATAGATGTTCGGTAGCGAGGGAGGGAATCGAACCCCCGACACGCGGATTATGATTCCGCTGCTCTAACCGACTGAGCTACCCCGCCATAGAAAATAGACCTCTTTCGAAACTCTACTTCTGAAGGTGATTTGTCCGCCCTATCGATGCTCGAATCCTCATGTACATTTGAGTACACCGGCGGTTCTTGTGCGGTCTTCGTCTCCTTCAAATCCCTCTTAATAAGCGAGTTTGGAAAGAGGTCTAATATAATAATTAATTAGAGTTGATTGACAATTGTCATTCTTAGCTAAGGCACATGGATGTCAACTTAAGAATACCTCATCAAAGCTTGATCCAAAGGCTAAGAGCATGGAATCCCCCGCAACATGAGGTACTTCACGCGAGCTATTGGCCCGCGCTGAGTGACATATAATTCCTAAAGATATAAGCTCCGATTACAATAACACTATAATATAGTATAATTCTATTATTAACGTTTAGAGAACTGGGTACTCTTACGCGCTTTATGTTTACCATATTTTTTACGCTCCACAACTCTTGAGTCTCTAGTTAGAAACCCGCCTTTATGTAAAGGATCATGGAATTCAGGAGCTAATTTATCAAGGGCTCTAGCTGCTCCATGTAATACTGCACCAGCTTGACCAGAAAGACCGCCACCTTTAACCGTACAAATTATATCGTACTGTCCCAATGTATTGGTAGCAGCGAAAGGCTGTAATATGGATTTTTTATGAGTATCACGAGCAAAATATTGCTCGACATCTTTTTTATTTACTATAATTTTACCGCTGCCTTGCCTTACCCACACTCTAGCAATCGCATTTTTTCTCCTACCTGTTCCGTAAGATTGATTCAAAGTTTGTGGTTTTGAAGTTTTTTTTAGCTCTAACATATTTATTTACTTTTTATTTTTAATATTCTTACTTGCAAAATCATATATTTTCGGCTGCTGCCCATGATGCGGATGCTCTTGCCCTGCGTAAACATATAAATTACCCACTTGCTTTGACCCAAGAACATTACGTGTTATCATCCTTTGAACAGCAAGTTTGATTACTCTTTCTGGATATCTACCAGATAAGATTTTTCCTGCGGTAGTATCTTTAATTCCACCTGGGAATCCAGTGTGACGATAATAGATCTTGCCATCCTTAAGAGCGGCTTTTTTACCTGTCAAACATACATGTTCAGCATTTATTACTATTACATAATCACCACAATCCATATGAGGAGTAAATGTAGGCTTATGTTTGCCGCGTAGTATTTTAGCAATTTCACTTGCTAGTCTACCAAGAACTAAATCTTTGGCATCTATGACTAACCATTCTTTTTGAATTTCCGATGGTTTTGCTGAATAAGTTTTCACTTTAAAATCTTTTTGTTAATTTAAAATCTTCCAAGTAAACTAAATAGCATTTAGCGCTATAATATGTCAAGATAAATCTTCTTACATAATCCAACTTATTTAAGCATTTCATCTAATTCATCTTCAAGGTCTTTATTAGATATAGCATCTTCCTCTATATTTTGTTCTTTATCTAGCTTACGCTTCTCTTTCATTATATCTAAAGTATCATTGATATTTTTTTTCTTAGGCAATTCAATAGATTTCAAACTTTCCTCAGAAAACATAAGAACTATATTTCTAGTAGTACTATCTAGATATTCTGTTGTTATAGATTTTTTTAACCATTCTGGGTATTTATCCATTTTAGTTTCTTGAAAAATATCATGCATTGTGTTAGCTGTTAAGTAGCTCCCAGAAGTAAAAACCGCTATAATTAGAAATAATATTAAGTCAATTACAGCGCCCCTTATCAACCCAGCAAGTAAACCTAGAAACCTGTCTATTATGCCTCCGCTGAGATCGCTGACTATTAACATCACCTTATTAATTAAGAAACTAAATGATATTAGAGATGTTACATAAGCTGATATTCCAGCCAAAATAACCATTATGACTTCATTTTTAAGATGATTAGCCAAAATATCTCTGGCAAATGGATAAAGATAAAAGGCAACAATGATCGATAATAGGAATCCTATAAGATTAATGCTGAGGCGTATTAGCCCACCATATAGCCCAAATATTGCTGATATGGCAATAACAGCAATTATAATTATATCAAATATTGTGAACATACAATTCTCATAGAGTTTAAGAGATATTAGATCTCCTACCTAATATAGGAACTAGTACCATAACAACTATATTTTGTCAATTATGAGAATCAATACGCTCTTACCTCAAATCTTAAAATCATTTTTATGAACTATTATTCGTAGTTTATGAATGGCTTTAAAACCAAGATATACTGCTATGCGTTCCATAATTATTTCCTGCTGGAATGACATTTCCATTGAAAGACTAGAATTCTCTACTTCAACATATAAAATATTGATTAATACACCTTTTTCTTTGCTGTTATTTATTTTTATAGGACTAGAATTTTGACTAAATTTAAACCCTACAATTTTAGACCAATTGACTATAATTTCCGCAAGCAAGGGATGCTGCTTGTTGAATATCTTTTTTATAAGATTATTTATATCATTGGAAATTGGCTTCATTTAGCAAAATTAATTAAAGTTACAGAAACAACTGACAGAGCAAGTATAATTGAGATTATAGGGTAATATAACGCATTAATTGCAAGTAACATAAGTAAGAAATTGCATATTATTACTTTAGCTATAATCTGTTTTATACTCATACCATTTTTTACTGCTTTCTGAAAAAAATGTTTAAGATGTGGTTCCCAAATCTTTTCTTTGTTAATTAATCGAATTAAAATTGTAAGCCCACCATCCCCTATATAGTAAAGGCTTGCAATAACACAAGCGATAAATAAGCGTGGATCAGATGCAGAAATTAGTAACAAACAAAACCCAAGTAAAAACCCTAGGCTAATACTACCAACATCACCAAGAAAAATTTTGGCTGGATGCCAATTAAAAATCAAAAAACCAATTGAACAACCAAGAGTAATGACGCTAATGACAATAATTAAATCCACATTAATTATTATATCAAAATTTAGTACACTAATTATCAAAATAGTAATTGATAAATGTATAGATTCAATTGATGTCATACCATCTAAACCATCAAGAAAATTATAAATGTTCAAAAAAGAGGTGAATAATAACGTTGCGATTATAAAATCAATTCCAAAGGGTAAAATGTGATAAAATAGGCTTGTTGGATATAAAAATAAAAAAACTGATAATCCAGCACAACTCATGTGAATTACTAACCTTATAAATACGTTAATTGGACGCAAATCGTCTAGAAATGAAATAGTAGAAATAACAAGAAAGACTGGTATAAACTTAAGTGAATTATTGAATGTATTTTTTGTTAGATATTCAAAAGCTATTAACCCTATTACCAAGATTATTACGATAAAAAGACCACCACCACGAGGGGTAATTCTATCATGCGCCCTGCGATCACTAGGTCTATCTACTATCCCAAAAAATGATAGTTGTTTTATCAACAATCGAATTAATAGAATAGAGCCTATAAGAGCAAAAATGAATAGGAAACTATAGTTATTTATCATTTATAATAACATATTTGATTTGAAGCTATAATATCTATTATTACCTATAATAACATGGTCATGTATTGCAATATTTACTGCACCGCAAGTTTCGACTATTTTATTTGTAAGCTCAATATCTGCTTTTGATGGTTTTATATCACCACTCGGATGGTTATGAACCAGAATTATTGCGCTGGCTTCATAAAACAAAGCCCTCTTGATAATCTCCCTAGGATATACTGGTGCTTGATCAATAGTCCCAGTATTCATAACTTCATCAGCTATTAGAATATTCTTCTTATTTAAAAATAATATTCTAAATTGCTCCAATTTTAAATTAGACATTGTAGTTTTCAAATAATCAAGTAAAGCATTCCACGAACTAATAATATTTTGGTTTGTTACTTTATGCTTCAACAGCCTATTAATTAATTCTTTTACTGTAAAAAAAATAACATGAACTCCATCGTTTATTCCTTCTATCTCAAGTAATTGATCTTTACTAGAATTTATTACGTTAAAAAGATTGCCAAATTTATATAATAGTTTTTTTGCGAGTGGTTTTACATCTTTTCTTGGTATAGCAAAAAATAAAACCAGTTCCAATAACTCATATTCGGCCCAACTTTCAGGAGGCACGCTAAATAATCGCTGTTTCAAACGTTTTCTATGACCTACATAGTGAGGAGAATCATCTTGCATATGGTGGATAAGTTAGATTTTTTGGCGACAAAGTGAAGATTTCAAACCCGTTTTTTGTAACACCTATTGTATGTTCAAATTGGGCTGATAGAGATTTGTCTCTTGTAGTGACGGTCCAATTGTCAAATTTACTTAGAATTGTTTCATAACCACCGGTATTAACCATGGGTTCTATTGTAAAGAACATACCTTCTTCAAGTCTAGGCCCAGTACCTTTCTTACCATAATGTAATATGTTAGGTTCTGTATGAAATATTCTTCCTATCCCATGTCCCGTATAATCACGAACGACAGAATAATTATGTTTCTCAACATAAGTTTGAATCACATTGCCTATATCGCCAGTATAAATTCCTGGCTTTACTATACTAATACCTAACATCATTGCATCATATGTTACTTGTATAAGCCTCTTTGGTTTTATTGATACTTCACCTACATAATACATCCTACTTGTATCACCATGCCATCCATCAACTATTACAGTAACATCTATATTAATAATATCACCATTTTTTAGTTGTTTGTCGCTTGGTATACCATGGCAAATAACATGATTAACAGATGTACAAATAGATTTTGGAAAACCTTTGTAATTGAGTGGCGCAGGTATTGCGCCATTAGAAATGATAAAATTATGACAAAGATCATTTAAAAAATCAGTAGTAACCCCAACATTTACATGTTCCGTGATAAAATCTAATGTCTCAGCGGCAAGCTTACCAGCCTTACGCATCTTATCAAAATCTTCTTGCGTGTGTATCGCTATAGCCATAATTTCTTAGAGTCTTTCTTTTAACAGTTTATTTATTAAAGCTGGATTTGCTTTACCTTCAGTCTTTTTCATGACTTGACCAACGAAAAATCCAAATAGTTTTTCTTTACCATTTTTATAATCTTCTCTACTTTGTTGATTTTCCACTATAATCTCGTCAATGATTGACGTGAGTAATCCAATATCAGAAACCTGCACTAAGCTATATTCTTGAATAATATTATCAGGATCCATTCCTGTTTCAAACATTTTATCAAAAACAGTTTTAGCAATTTTGCCTGAAATGACCTCATCCTCTATTAATTTTACCATTTTACCTAGCATTAGAGGCAGAATCTTACTTTCAGATATAGTAATAGAATGTTTATTAAGAAGAGAAAATAATTCTCCAGTTATCCAATTAGCTATAATTTTAGGATTGCTATCTTTTATCGCTTGCTCAAAATAAATAGCTATAGATTCATCCGCAACTATTACTTCAGCATCATACCTGCTAAGCCCAAGTTCAGTTATATATTTATTGATTTTAGCATCTGGTAACTCAGGCAAGTTTTTGGCTATTTCATCAATTAAACTTTGTTCTATTTTAACTGGAAGTAAATCTGGATCTGGAAAATATCTGTAATCTTCAGATTCTTCCTTTAGGCGCATCGTTCTAGTTTCACCATTATTTGCATCAAATAAACGAGTCTCTTGGCGTACTTTTTCTCCATTTTCAAGAAGCCTAACTTGCCTTGCTGCTTCAAATTCTATCGCCCTAATGATATTTCGGATTGAGTTTACATTCTTGATTTCACATCGTATACCAAGTGGATCATTGGAGGATCTCCGTATAGATACATTAGCATCACAACGCATTGACCCTTTTTCCATATCCCCATCACAACTACCTATATATCTTAATATGCTTCTAAGTTTTTTAACATATTCTGAAGCTTCAAATGGGGATCTAAGGTCAGGCTCTGTAACTATCTCCATTAGCGCTATACCAGAACGATTTAAATCTATAAAACTATATTTTACTGATTGATCGTGAATGCTTTTTCCTGCGTCTTGTTCCAAATGCAACCTATTAATTCTTATAGTTTTTATTGTTCCATCTTCTAGCATTATGTCTATGTGACCATTCTGCACTATTGGGTGATAAAATTGTGAAATTTGATAACCTTGAGGAAGATCAGGGTAAAAATAATTTTTACGATCAAACACTGAATAAGTATTAATTATTGCTTGTAAAGCCAGACCTGTTTTAATAGCTTGGTGCACGCAATATTCGTTTAAAATAGGTAATGTACCAGGCATTGCTGCATCAATTAATGATACATTGGAATTAGGAGCAGAGGCAAATTCTGTAGAACTACCTGAGAACAACTTGGATTTTGAAGAAATTTGAGCATGAACCTCAAGGCCAATTACATATTCCCAATTACCAGTCCTGCCAACAATATAAGACATTAGAATCCTCTTGGTATAAAATTAACATGAGAGAACAGCCTCTCTATAGCAGCCCCTACCCTCAGAGTATTATATTCATCAAGAGCTTGTCCTATAACTTGCATACCGAGAGGTAGCATATTAGTTGACAAAGCTGCAGGTACCGAAATGCAAGGCAAACCAGCAAGACTCGCTGGAATTGTAAATATATCATTCAAATACATGGTAACTGGGTCATCTTGCTTATCATCCATAGCAAATGCAGACGTTGGTGCAGTGGGAATCAAAATGACATCAACTTTTGTAAAAGCTTGGTTAAAATCATTATAAATTAACCTTCTCATCCTTTGTGCTTTTAAATAATAAGCATCGATAAATGATGCTGAAAGTACATAAGTACCAATCATAATACGTCGTTTAACCTCATCACCGAATCCATTAGACCTAGTAAGTTCATATAATTCATTAATATTTATCTCACTTCCTTCGGGCCTTAAGCCATACCTAATACCATCGTACCTAGCTAAATTTGAAGAAGCTTCTGCAGGCGCAATCACATAGTAGGTTGGAAGAGAATATTTAGCATTTTCTAATGTAATATCAATAATCTCAGCACCTTCAGCTTTCATAGCATCTATTGTATCTTGCCACATTTTAATTATATCGCCATCTATTCCATCAAGTTTCATAAGATCATATGGAACCCCTATTCTCATACCTTTGATAGATTTGCTACACGCAGGCATTAAATTTGGCACTGGAACATCTAAAGACGTCGAATCTTTAGCGTCAAATCCCATCATAGATTCTAACATTAACGCAGCATCCTCAACGTTTCTAGTTAATATACCAGCTTGATCAAGGGAGCTGGCAAATGCAATCATACCCCACCTGGAACAGCGGCCATAGGTTGGTTTCATCCCTACAATTCCAGTATAACTAGCTGGTTGACGTACAGAACCTCCTGTATCACTACCAAGAGCTGCCATCGCTAAAAACCCACTAACTGCAGCAGATGATCCACCAGATGAACCTCCTGGAACTAGATTTTCGGAACTATCACTAGCTTTCCATGGATTTATTACATGTCCAAAATAACTACTAAGATTTGATGAACCCATTGCAAATTCATCCATATTAGTTTTACCAAGCATTATTGTACCTTGGTTTTTAATATTTTCACTAACAGTAGATTCATAAGTAGGTACAAAATTACTTAGCATTTTAGAACCAGATGTTGTTAAAACGCCCTTGGTGCAAAAAAGATCTTTGACTGCAACCGGTATTCCCTCAAGCTTCCTTTCTTGATTTTTACTATAATTTTGATCCGCTATCTTAGCCTGACTTAAAGCAATATCACAAGTTTCTGTTATGTAAGCATTTAGCTTCTTATATTTCTCCATTTGTTCTATATGAGCTTTTGCTAGCTCTAAACATGAAAATTCTTTCTCTTTTAAAGCTTTTAAAGCTTTAGAAATAGTTAATTTTGTAAGTTCTGACATATATTTATTCAACTACCTTAGGAACGATAAAACAATTAATCTCTTTAGCAAGCTTTGCATTTTCTCCAGATGTATTTGCAAATAATTCTTGTCTAATATCTGATTCTGTAACCACATCTTCTCTCATCCTTTGATTCATATTACATACCGAAGTAAGAGGCTCAATCTTGCTGCAATCAATTTGGGTAAGAACATCAATCATAGACATAATATTAACCAATTGAGTTTGAAAATGAGATATTTCTTTTTCGTCAAAATTAAACTTTGCAAGCTTTGCTATTTTATTGACTTCGTCTTTTGTAATCATTTTTTGCTTATCTCATGTAAAACTTTATATATTAACTATTAATTATCTTATAGAAATTACAACCGTTATTAATTAGGAAAGAAATGGATTATCCTTAGTAAGATTTCATTTTAATAATAATAAAACCTACCTAACATCCTACGCCTTCCAAAGTTTAAGAATATCCCGCGTGTGAATATGCTTCATAATATATTCCATCATCCCAAGATACTGCTTTTTCTTGATCTCATCATTAGACACGCTCTACAAATCTATTAGATGATAATCCTGGGTCATCAGAGCGTTTCTTTAGATTTCCCTCAACGTAAGATTCGTTCTTAACCTTAACTTTCGATAAATCAATTAATTCTTTAACGTTTCTTGGCCGATAATATTCCAAAAACTCTTGAACAGCAGCCCCCTCTTCCATAATTTTTTTGAATAAACCATCATGTGAAGTCGATTTCGTCTTCTTGATCATTAGCTGGTTAAGATTATTTTTTTAACCCCCTAGATACCATGTCTATAAATGTCTTTCAACTATTTTTTAACAGTCAAACTAAAATTTACCTATAATTAGTTACTTTCTTTGTTTTTTCTTACCATCAGTCGTTTTATTAAATCTACCAATATTTTTTACAAATTTTTGCATTGGATTAAGTTCTGTACCGTACGCTTTAGTATATTCACTAATAATATTAATTCCATCTTTATGAAAATCATCCAAAAGGGTTACTTCTTCTATAATACCTCGTTTATCAAACTTCACTTTTACTATCCTTTGTTCTACAACTTTTGGATCAAGCCAAGCTCTCCTATCTAAAGTTCTTTGAATATAATACCAACTATCTTCTGAATAATCTGGGATAATTGTTGGGGTTCCAATTAAATTTTCCACCTCAAACTTGGTCAATTTTTTGTTTTCAAGTTGCTTTAAAGCCTCATCGTCAACATATTGACCCCGTATGTCAAGTGTGCGGCAACTACTTAAAGCAAATAATGCTGTTATGGTAAGAAAAAAGCTAATTATTAATGATTTCATACAATTTTTTTTAAAACACCTAGATTTTGTAATTGGAATATAATATACTCCACGGGTCTTTGACAAATACTTTTTCATATATTTGAATAAATAGTTTATCTTAAGAGGGTTAAAATGGCAGTTCCAAAGAAAAAAACATCAAAATCAAAACGTGATATGAGGCGCTCTCATCACGCAATCAGCAAAGTTAATGTAATAGTAGACAAAGAATCTGGGGAATATAAATTACCTCATCACATGTCATTAAAAGATGGCACTTATAATGATCGTCAAATTATTATAAAAAAATTAGAAAAAGATGAAGATGATTAATATCTTATACCAACTTAATTTCAAAGGAGTAATATAAAAAATGAAGCGAGCCGCACGGAATGTAAGTTACTACCTGAGCAGAGCGAGACTGAAACTTTTTATAATTAATCGCTTGAAAGTGATTTGGTGTTAGTATGTCTTGCAAGATTTTAGGTGTCGGAAGCTATTTACCAAAGCGTATAGTTAGCAATTGCGATTTAGAAAAATATTTAGATACAAGCGATGAATGGATTCGTTCTAGGACTGGTATAGAACAAAGACATATAGCTTCAGAGAATGAATATACCTCTAATCTTGCTTTAAAAGCAGCGCAAGCAGCTATAATTGACGCTGGAATTAAAGCTTCAGATATAGATTTGATAATTGTTTGTACGACTACACCAGATAATAGTTTCCCCTCAGTGGCTACAAAATTACAATATTTACTTGGTCTAAGCAATATTCCAGCCTTTGATCTTCAGGCAGTATGCGCTGGTTTTATCTACGGCCTTGATGTAGCTGATGGTTTGATAGAGTCTAGTAAATATAGCACTATATTACTTGTTGGGGCTGAGAAAATGTCATCATTACTTAATTGGGATGATAGATCTACATGCATTCTATTTGGCGATGGAGCTGGAGCTGTAATATTGCAAAGCAATAGCGATAAGTCTGAAATAATAGATAGTAAAATATATTCCGATGGTAGCTCATATGATGTTCTATATACTGATGGTGGTACTAGCATTAATGGTCAAACTGGAAAAATATTGATGAAAGGTCAGATTTTATTCAAACATGCAGTTGAGAAAATGAGCGAATCAATAGAAGATATACTAACCAAAAACTCTTTAACAATAGACGATATTGATTATTTCATTCCGCACCAAGCGAATGTAAGGATTATAGATAATATGGTGCAACGCCTTAAATTCAATCCAAATAAAGTGGTGAAAACAGTTGCTACACATGCAAATTGTTCAGCTGCATCCATTCCATTGGCGCTTTCTGAGCTTAAATCTTCCGGCAAATTAAAAAGAGGTGATATTCTTTTATTTTCGGCTATTGGAGCTGGTTTAACTTGGGGCTCTGCTATAATCAGGTGGTAATTATGGAGACAATCACTAAAGAGAAAATTGTTGAAATGTTGAAATCCAAACTTGACCTGTCAGGCATTGCATGCAGCGAGATAGTGAATCAAATATTTAGTAATCTTCAAGTTATATCCAGTAATAATAAAAAATTATCAATAAAAAATTTTGGTTCTTTTTATACTAATGTCAAAGCAGCTAGACCAGGAATGAATTTTCATACCAAAGAGAAAATTATTATTAAACCAAGGGCAGTAATGGGATTTATTCCATCTAAGGCTTTAAAAGATTTGATTAATAAACGACCTGAGGCTGGCGTTCTCAAAGTTTCTGATAACATAGAGGAAAGAATTAACAATCTGATCTATAAATTCCATCAAGTTAAAGCAATGCTATAATTCATGTATTAGATCTCTTTCGAAACTAAATAAGCTAGCGGTATTTTTAAGAATTAGGTTCTAAAAAAGCGGAAAGTAGTAAATCTGCGTGAGTATTTTTAAGGCTCTAATGACAACAAAATAACCAACGGGGTGAAGTTTTACAAAGAGATCTATTATAGCATAATCCCCTGAGATTAAAGACCTAATCAAATTATTTTAAAAATTTTTCTTTTACTTCCCTTGAACTACTACAATTAACGCATATATACAAATCACAATTAAAAACATTTATGGAGGTTCAAAATGAATTTTAGACCACTACATGACAGGATTGCAATCAAAGCAATTCAGCCTGAAGAGAAAACAGTTGGGGGTATTATTATACCAGATACCGCAAAGGAAAAACCAATGCAAGGTGAAGTAGTTGCCGTAGGCAAAGGATTAAGAGGGGAGAAAGGTGAAATTTATCCACTAGAAATCAAAGTAGGAGACAAAGTCTTATACGGCAAATGGGCTGGTACTGAAGTAAAAATCAACGGTCAGGATTTGATTATAATGAAAGAAACTGATGTAATGGGCATTATTGGTTAATTATATATATTATTGTTTGTAAGGAGAATATAACATGACAGCAAAACAAATTAAACACGGCTCACACGCTCGTGAAGAAATACTGAAAGGTATTGATATTTTAGCAAATACCGTAAAAGTAACTCTTGGTCCAAAGGGACGTAACGTTGCTATCGAACAATCTTTTGGCGCGCCAAAAATAACTAAAGATGGTGTTACAGTAGCGAAGGCTATAGAACTAAAAGATAAGTCACAAAATCTTGGTGCTCAACTAGTAAAATCAGTTGCAAGCAAAACCTCTGACGTTGCTGGTGATGGTACAACTACAGCAACTGTACTTACCCAAGCAATAGCAAGAAAAGGTAATAAGGCAGTAGCAGCTGGATTTAATCCAATGGATTTACGCAGAGGTATAGATCTTGCGGTTACAGCTGTTGTTGAAGAGATTAAAAAAGCAAGTAAGAAAATTAGCACTCAAGAAGAAATAGCCCAAGTTGGAACTATCTCTGCAAATGGAGATAAGGAAATAGGCGAGCAAATAGCTAAAGCTATGCAAAAAGTTGGTAAAGAAGGCGTAATTACCGTAGAAGAAGCTAAGAATTTTGGGTTCGAAGTTGAAGTTGTTGAAGGTATGATGTTTGATAGAGGTTATCTTTCACCATATTTTGTAACAAATTCAGAGAAAATGATAGCAGAACTGGAAAATCCTTTCATTCTTCTTTTTGAAAAGAAATTATCAAGCTTGCAGCAAATGTTACCAGTGCTTGAATCTGTTGTGCAATCTGGTCGCCCACTACTTATAATCGCAGAAGATGTAGAAGGTGAAGCTCTAGCTACCCTTGTTGTGAACAAACTTCGTGGTGGTTTAAAAGTAGCAGCAGTAAAAGCACCAGGCTTTGGTGAGAGAAAAAAGTTCATGATGGAAGATATTGCTATATTAACTGGAAGCCAGTTAATTAGCGATGATTTGGGTATGAAGCTTGAAAATGTAACTATTAAAATGCTTGGTACCGCCAAAAAAATTACTATTTCCAAAGAAAATACGGTAATTATTGATGGAGCAGGTGGTAAAGCTGATATAGAAGCTCGTTGCGCTCAAATTCGTAAACAAATAGAAGAATCTACCTCAGACTATGATAAAGAAAAGCTACAAGAGCGTTTAGCTAAACTTGCTGGTGGTGTTGCCGTACTAAAAGTTGGCGGAGCTACAGAAGTTGAAGTTAAAGAAAGAAAAGATAGAGTCGAGGATGCACTACACGCAACTAGGGCTGCTGTTGAAGAAGGTGTTGTAGCTGGAGGCGGCGTAACTTTATTTTATGCTGGTAGAGTACTAGATTCACTAAAAGGTGAAAATGATGATCAACAAGCTGGTATTAATATCATTAAAAATGCGTTGCAATCTCCTGTAAGACAAATTGCTGAAAATGCAGGAATGGACGGAGCTATTGTTATTGGTAAACTCACTGACAGCAAAGATAAACATTTTGGATTTAATGCTCAAGACATGGTTTTCACAGATATGTTTAAAGCTGGAATCATTGACCCAACTAAAGTTGTACGTACTGCTTTGCAAGATGCTGCATCAGTTGCTGCTTTGATTATTACTACTGAAGCGTTAATAATTGATGAACCATCAGACAAAGATGAAATGACTCCAGGTCACCGTGGTGGAATGGGCGGCGGCATGGGTGGAATGGGAGGAATGGACTTCTAACTTAGTAATTCTATAATATAGACGCGTCATCCCCTCGAAAGAGAGGATCCAAAAAACATACTGAATAGTTAGGTGTATACTGGGTTCCCGCCTCCGCGGGAATGACGTTGTCACCACTCAAGAATGACATTGTTTTCACTCTTGATATGCATCAATATATTAAGATCTTAGGATTTGCCACTCAACTGAGCAATTACATCCAGTCTTTTATCTCCGTATATCTTCAATCACTTCTTTCCATTTGAATTGATGCTGCCTGATATAGTGTAACAAATCATCAAATATTTTCAAAGTATCAAAGAGAAATTCTTGTTCTATGATTGTATATTTACTATGGCTTTGTTTTTGTAGATCAGTGGCGAGAAATCGTTGTATTAAATATTCTTTAAGTTCTCTTTCATTCATAATCAATCTCCTTAAACCTTGTTAAATAAAATGGTGCTAGGAGTCTCAAAAGCCATTGAAAAAACAATAACCCGCATTATACTTCATGCTAGAAGCATTTATAATAATGCACTCCTAGCATGAGGAGTTATAAGGGTAATAAGATTGATTTTTGCAATGATGTTTGAGGCATCACTAACGATATTAACTTAGCAAAAATTTTAGAAAAAAGAAATAAAATAATTGATTTGTATAAAAACATATTGAATACTTGGATTTATAATGGATTCCTCACCGAAGGGGGAATGACATTGTTTTTACTCTTAATATATATAAACTAAAAGATTCTACACTAGTGACACTATTTCACAATTGATCGCAGGAATATAATGTTTTACAGTTGTTATTATAATTCTACAACTGAATTCTAGGAACATTTTTTCTTTAATTGCTGAATGTAGTAGTTGTCTTCTCTTACTCAAGTTCATAATAAACATGGAATGCTTTTAGAGTTTAGCTTACAAATCTCTTTTCATAATCTATTATTGCAGTTATATTTATTACAAACCAATATTGGGTTAGGCTATGTTGCTTTTAAAAATATGCTTATTATTAGTGATTTCCTTTAATAGTTTTTCTACTCATGCAACCACACAAGATACCTTATCACATAATGGATTAGAATATAAAAAACTAAAGCAAGGAACTAATATAGTCCATATCCTTACAATTGATCCAAAGCTCTATCGTTTGGAACTAGTGAAAGCTCATAATGGGGTATTCGGCAGAGAAACTCTACCAGCTATAGCATTACGTAAAAACGCTATAGCTGCAATAAATGCAGGTTTTTTTGAAATAGGCAATAGTCAAGATGGACGTCCTAGTGGTAATTTAATTATTAATGGCATGATATTAGCTTTGTCTAAAGAATATAGCAACTCCTTGATATTAGACAAAAATACTATCGATATTGCACCTATTCGGGGCACTATTAAAATCAGGCAAGGTGATAATGAATTGAATGTCAATATAATAAATCAGTTTGCTAAAGGCGATGAAATAGCATTATATAATTCCCTGTGGGGACTAACAACGTTAACACCATATAAGCGCCATGAATTCTTAATTAGCAGCGAGAATGTTATTACCCACCTTTTTGAACATGGGGATAGCATCATTCCTCCTTCCGGATGGATATTATCAATACCTAATACTTCTAATCTATCGCCTCTTAATATTAAAGACAGAATTACATTAGATGTTAATTTTGAGCAAGAACAAAAGAAAGTTTATTTACAGCGCATTATAACTAACGCTGTTATGGGAATTCCTATGTTAATAGATGCAGGAAAAATTACGCCAGAACTAGAAAACTTCGGCAGCAAAAGTTTCACTCTACAACCTCATGCCAGAACAGCTGTTGGTTTTCGTGCAGACGGAATGATTATTATTGCAGTAGCAGAGCATTTATACGCACAACCATTACAAGAAATTACTATAGGGCAAATGCAAGATATACTAAAAAAACAAGGTTACTCTGCCAAAAAATTGGCTGATGCAAATGTGTCTCAAGTTTTAGCTATAGTTGAACAACAACTACGAAGGAATGCCACTGCTGTTGGCCTAACTTTACCAGAACTAGCAAAATTAATGCTAGAATTAGGATGTATTAAAGCTATTAATCTTGACGGTGGTGGATCATCAACAATGTTTTTTGATGGACAGGTGGTTAATGCTACAATTGGAGATAGTGACGAAGGAATAGGTCAAGAAGTGCTAAGACCTATTTCAGATGCTATCGTGATTCTTAAACAAGAGCTGTCTGATAACAAATAATAATGGCATATAAATCCAAAAATATGTTATTATGCTTTATATTGATTTTTTATTTAATGTATCATGATTCACAATAAGCTGCTTCTAGTTATATTCATCCTTTTCACTAATACCGCAACAATAAATGCCAAGAATAATACTGCAGATAAATTTATATCATATTTGCGGGAAATTAAATCCGTAGAAACAGATTTTATCCAAAAAGATTCTAATGGAACAGAATCAAATGGCAAATTATTAATAGATAAACCTCATAAGTTTCGCTGCAATTACTATCCACCATTTCCCTTAGTCATTATTGGCAACAAGAATTATGTCTCAGTATATGATTATGATATGGAACAAATTAGTCGAATTAAACCAAAGGAAAATATATTTAATTTTTTATTGGAAGATGATATAGATTTTGAAAAACATTTTAATTTTGAATCAATGTTTGATGATGGGAAAACATTAAAATTCAATATTTATCACCCACTTTCAGAAAGAAAAACTATTATTACTTTTAATAAAGAAACAAAAGAATTGCAAAAAATGGAAGTAATTGAAGAAGATAATATAATTACTCTTACATTTGCTAAAATTAATAAAGTAGAAGAATTTTCAGAAGATTTATTTAAAATTAAAAATCCTGATATATTTGGGCCACCTGATAGACTAAATAAAACAGATATTGAAAAAAAATATAAATTAGCAAGTTAGCACTTGCCTAATAATAATAAAAATACTATTTTCATTTGGCTAGTAGTGGGCATTTGTTTTGTTCAGGTGGTCAGGTCTGAAAAGAAGCAGCCAAAATAGAATTTAGTGGGTCACTACTAGTATCAATAAGTATGCACAAGTCATGGATAATACTTCATCATATATAACATTTGCTAGAAAATATCGCCCTATCAATTTTTCTGAACTCTACGGCCAAGAAGTTCTTACAAAAATTCTTGAATATTCTATTTCACACAAAAGATTATCACAAGGATATTTACTAACAGGAATAAGAGGCGTTGGCAAAACCAGCTCTGCTCGTATTATTGCCAAAACTATCAATTGTACAGAGATAGTAATAGGTGAAAATAACAATCCGTGCGAGGCATGTCAAAACTGTAATAGTTTTAATGAACATAAGCACCCAGATATAATCGAAATGGATGCTGCAAGCAAAACTAGTATTGATGATGTCCGTAAAATCATTGAGAGCAGTGAATATAGACCAATGCTTGGTAAATATAAGGTATTTATTATCGATGAAGTACATATGTTGTCTAAAGGTGCATTTAATGCATTACTTAAAACTCTTGAAGAACCACCCCCTCACGTGATATTTATCTTTGCCACAACTGAAGTGCATAAGATTCCATTGACTGTAATTTCTAGATGTCAAAGATATGACCTAAGGCGCTTAACATTTGATGAAATTTTTAAATTGCTAGAACAAATAGCTATAAAAGAAAATTTGAAATTTGATATAGATGCACTTAAAATTATTGCATCACAATCGGACGGTTCAGCTAGGGATGCAATTTCATTATTAGATCAGGCAGCAAGTTTGGCAACTAGCAATAAAGATAATCTAATTTCATCTAATATATTGAATCAAATGCTTGGTTTGGTTGCAACAAACAACATAATTAAATTTTTTAGTTATATTATTGCAAATGATACAGCAGGATCCTTAGATTTAATTAATCGTATTTATAATTCCTCAGGCGATTTAGAGAAATTTATTGAATCACTTAGCGACTTCATAGCTTACCTTATGAAAGCAAAGACATTAAGCAATTATACTACTCCAATTTACGAATCATTCATGGAGGATATAACAGGTATTCTGACAAAATCTAGTTTTTCTCATCTTTCTATTCTATGGCAAATATATAGGAATGGAATTTTAGATGTGAAATCTTCTCATAATCAATTACTAGAAACTGAAATATTAGCTATGAAATCTATTTATTCAAACTCTCTACCATCACCAGAAGAGTTGATAAATAATTCCAATACGGCTCAACCACAAGCGGAAAATTCAGATCTTTCTGAAATGATTACAAATTTCCTTAAATATTTACGTAGTAAGAATGAAATGGAGATTTATTATTTGTTATTCAATAATGTTGAGATTAATATTTTTGCAAATAATAAAATAGAAATCACATGTCAAGATCTCAAAACTAAATTAAAAGATCAAATTACCAAATTATTATTTGAATGGACAGGAAAAGAATGGAATGTTATCATAAATAAAAAGTCAGATATAAATAGCTTCAAAGATCAATTAATTGGTAGAATAAAGCTTAGTAAAGACTGGCAAATACTTGAAGAAAACTTTCCTGAAATTACTGTGTCAGACATTTTATTCAAAAATTAAAGAGGAATATATGGTAGATATCAACAAACTTCTAAAGCAAGCCCAAGGAATGCAACAACAAATGAATGAATTGCAGTCAAAAATGGCGAACAAAGAATATATTGGCAAATCTGGTGGCGGCCTAGTGGTTGCCATTATTAACGGAGCAGGTGAAATGGGGAAAATCACAATAGATCCATCTTTATTAAAAGAAAGTGAAAAAGATATGTTAGAAGATTTAATAATTGCTGCTTTTAATGATGCCAAGAAGAAATTAGATGATGATTCCAAAGATTCTATGTCTAGCATTTTCGGCAATATGCCTATGCCCCCTAACATGAAGCTGCCTTTTTAATATTAGTATATTAAATGAATAAAAAAAGTGAAGTTCATCAACTAATCTATCTTTTCTCAAAGTTACCAGGCCTTGGACAACGTTCAGCAAGGCGTATTGTACTTCATTTATTACAAGATAAAGATGTGCGGCTAAAAGGATTGATAGATAGTCTATCATATGCGGAAAGTAAAATTACTAAATGTATTATTTGTAGTAATATAGACTCTACTGAGATATGTAATGTTTGTTCATCTGTTAATAGAGATCATTCTATAATAGCAATTGTTGAAACTGTGGCTGAATTATGGGCAATTGAACGTAGCGGTATTTTTACTGGACGATATCATGTACTTGGTACGACCCTATCCGCTGCTTCAAATCAAAACCCCGCCATGCTTAGGCTACCTGAATTGCTAGACAGATGTAAGAACAACCAAGTTCAAGAATTAATAATAGCAACTAACGCAACCTTAGACGGGCAAACTACTGCATATTTTATTACGGAATATTTTAAAGAACACCCAATTAAAATCTCAAGACTTGCAAGCGGCATTCCTATAGGTGGGGAGCTTGATTATTTGGATGAAGGAACCTTGGCTGCTTCTATTTCTTTAAGACAACCTTTCATATAATCAATATTAGTAATAAATAAATGGTTTTAAATCAAATTTTACAACCAAATCGCTCTTTCTCAAGGCGCATAGGTAAGACTTTATCAAATTTACAGAAAGAATTGCTTAACTCAGATTTACCAAATTTTTCTCTGAACAAAGATTTACTCTCTCATGCTTATAAACAAAATAAAGAGATATTGCTTGAAATTGGATTTGGAATGGGTGAGCATTTTATTCATCAAGCAAAAAGCAAGAAGGGAAGCATTTTTATAGGCGCTGAGGTTTATCTAAATGGAGTAGCAAATGTACTTAAATTAGCAAAAGAACATGATGTCACGAATTTTTACCTTTGGCCCAATGACTTAGATCTTATATTGAAAGATTTTCCTGATAAATCATTAAGTGGTATTTATATATTATTCCCAGACCCATGGCCTAAAAGAAATCAACATAAAAAACGTATTTTTAATAAAGATAGATTAGATATTTTACAAAATAAATTAAAAAATAATGGGTTTTTGATATTTGCTTCTGATATTGATGATTATTTTAAAGTTGCAGTAAACCTTATTATAAATAATGGTAATTTTAAAATTATAGATGATTTAGATTATATGAATAATTATATACCAACAAAGTATCATAAGAAAGCGCAAGATAATGGCAATACACCAAAATTTGTGATCTCAATTAAACTAAGTTAAAACCTTATTGCTATACTACCATAGCTTGAATGATTACGAAATCTAGGCCTAAAAGTGTAATCATATCCAACGCTAAACTCCAATTTCCTTGTTCTTTTTATATTTACATTACTCCCAATAGTATATGTAGTCTTTGATGGTTTAGCTAGCTTCATAGGTATTGTTCTTGGGGTTTCTTCAATAGTTGTGATAAGACCTGCACCATTCCTCATTGATAAAGCCCGGTCTAGATTAAAGTGTATTTCTGGTGTAATAGTAAGGTTTTTAATTTTAATAAATTTCTTTATACCTAAACCTAAATTAGCTGCAAATTTATTACCATTTCTGCTCATCGCATCAACGTTTAAACCTTTTCCAGTTTCTTTAAATTTTCTAACGTTAAAACTATCAAAGGTAAAACCTACTTTTGGCACCAAAACTAAACTATTATTATAAGTTTTTATATAAGACGTATCTATATGTACTCTAAATAAATCTGCTGTAGTATTACCGTATGCCACTGTGTTATTTAAATTCCGCTCTGTCTTTATAAATGCTTTTCCAAATTTCAAATGAGTGCCTATTAAAATTTTAGGGGATAAAGCATATTGACTATAAACTGTAGATACATGTAAATTAGTCTTTTGCTTATCATTATTATTTGATATACCATTAAATTTAGTTTCAGAATAAGCATTAGTGTATGCGGCACCAACAATAAAGATGTCTTCTTTTAATTCAGCATCACATCCTATTAAAACACCTTTCTGATTATTTTTAAAGCCTAACTCATTTCCTTTAGCCATTTGTTTAGTATAGGAGCCAAAACCCTTAACCCAGATACCTTTTTCTATATTGATATCATCCCCGGCCGCAGCACCAGCAATCATCTCTAGTCTAATTAAATTATCAACTCTTAACATGAATGCGTGTGAGATTACATCTAAATAGTCAGGTAAAGAATAAGAAAAAACAGCAGTAGATTTTTCAATATTTACTTTAGAAGGTGGAGGGACATCTCCACCTCCGCCTGCAGCACCTGAAGCAAACTCTAATACATTACCTAGTGTTGAATCCTCGGTAACCCTATAATTTTGTTCTGGTTCTAGCGCATAATTTGATATTAGTAAATTTTCTGTATGATCTGGTTCTAGCGCATAATTTGATATTAGTAAATTTTCTGTATGATCTGGTTCTTCAGCAATAGATGCTGTTATATCAGCAGGCTGTGATGTTGGTATATTAATTGAATCTACAGAATTAGATAAATCACCTCCACCTGATCTAATTATTGGAGCTGGTGCTGCTACATTAACAGGCCGTGATGCTGGTATATTAACTGTAGCCACAGATAGAGATAAATTTGCTCCACCTGGTCTAATTATTGGAGCTGGTGCTGCTATATTAACAGACTGTGATGCTGGTATATTAATTGAATCTACAGAATTAGATAAATCACCTCCACCTGGTCTAATTATTGGAGCTGGTGCTGCTATATTAACAGACTGTGATGCTGGTATATTAATTGAATCTACAGAATTAGATAAATCACCTCCACCTGGTCTAATTATTGGAGCTGGTGCTGC
>Ga0209702_10003132_pt1 | contig 26744 bp, 20 predicted proteins | sample FRY01_FD_187210 | JGI IMG/M metagenome (GOLD analysis project Ga0209702, IMG submission 187210) | Freshwater microbial communities from Lake Fryxell liftoff mats and glacier meltwater in Antarctica - FRY-01 (SPAdes) (version 2) | ecosystem: Environmental > Aquatic > Freshwater > Ice > Glacier... | reverse complement strand
AGCGCTGGGCGCAACGTGCCGTCAAAGGTGCCAATGCCGGCGTGGTCGGAGTTCTGGGAGTCGCGCTTGCGCAGATGGCGACTAACGGGTCGGTGGGGGGCTTGCTCGATGCGGGCCTGCTCGTGGGTTTCTTCCTGATCTTGACGCGCAAATTGATTCCGGTCTGGGCGTTGGTCATTCTCGCGGCCGGAGGCGGGGCTTTGTTGCGTTAAGGGCAGCCCTTCGGGGTTTTGAGAGGGGGCAAATGCCGACATGCCGGGGCTTGGAGCTCTCTGCGTGGGGGCCGTGTTGAGACTTGGTTGAGGGGGCGGCGCTGATGAGTTTACGCGTCAGGCGAGGATACTTTCGATGACTTTGCCGTGGACGTCGGTGAGGCGGAAGTCGCGGCCGCTGTATCGGTAGGTGAGTTCTTCGTGATCGAAGCCTAAGAGGTGGAGCATGGTGGCGTGCAGGTCGTGGACGTGGACTGGGTCTTGGACGGCGGCGAAGCCGAAGTCGTCGGTCGCGCCGTGGACGTGGCCGCCTTTGACTCCGCCGCCGGCCATCCAGGTGGTGAAGCCGTAGTGGTTGTGATCACGTCCGTTGATCTTGCCGGCGTTGGCGCCTTCCTTGGGCATTTCGACAACGGGGGTGCGACCGAATTCCCCCCCCCAGAGGACGAGGGTTTCATCGAGGAGACCGCGTTGTTTGAGGTCGGTCAGGAGGGCGGCGATGGCTTGGTCGCATTCCTGGGCGAGTTTGCGGTGGTTTTGCTCGAGGTCATCGTGATTGTCCCAGGGTTGTCCGGCTCCGTGCCAGACTTGCACGAAGCGGACGCCGCGCTCGATGAGGCGGCGTGAGATGAGCATTTGGCGGCCTTGCAGGTTGTCGCCATACATCTCGCGGATGTATCGCGGCTCGAGTGAAACGTCGAAGGCGTCGGTCGCTTCGAGCTGCATGCGGTAGGCCAGTTCGAAGCTTTGCAGGCGGGCTTCGAGTTCGGAATCGTGGTCGCGGGCCTCGGCGTGTTTTTCGTTGAGGTTGCGGAGGAAGTCGAGTTGCTCGCGCTGGCGGCCTCTTGCGATGTGCTTGGGCTGAACGTGCTCGATGAGCTTGCGGGGATCGGTCGTTTGGGTGTCGACGTAAGTTCCCTGATAGGCGGCGGGGAGGAAGCCGGACTGCCAGTTTTGGGTGCGGGAAATGGGGTAGCCCCCGGGACACATTGAGACGAAGCCGGGGAGGTTTTGATTTTCGGTCCCGAGGCCGTAGGTGACCCATGAGCCGACGCTGGGACGCGAGAGACGGGAGTCTCCGCAGTTCATGAGGAGGAGGGAGGGCTCATGATTGGGGACATCGGCGTGCATGGAGCGGATGACGCAGAGGTCATCGGCGCATTCGCCGACCTTGGGAAAAATGTCGGAGACTTCGAGTCCGCTCTCGCCGTATTTCTTGAAGCCGAAGGGAGACTTCATGGCCATGCCGGTGGGGCGTTCGGTCTTGAGTTCGAGCGGGATTTTTTTCCCGTCGTATTTCGTGAGTTCGGGCTTGGGATCGAAGGTGTCGACTTGGGAGGGTCCACCGTTCATGAAGAGGTGGATGACGGCCTTGGCTTTGGCCGGGTATTGGGTTTTTTTGGGAGAAAGGGGATTGAGGGCGCCCGAGGCTACGGTAGGAAGGGCGAGGCTCGCCATGCCCATGCCGGTGCGTTGTAGAAATTCGCGACGGGTGCCGATGAATCCCCCGTGTCCAAAATTGTGATGATTCATGATGTTTTAATCTACAAAGAAGAATTCGTTACTCAACAGGAGAACTTGGGAAAGTTGGGCGAGCGGTTCGAGGCCGAGGCCCGCGAAGTCTTCTTGCGAGTCGGCGAGGAGGCCGCGCTCGTCCGAGATTTTGGGAGCCCAGGTGAAGCCGTCGAAGGATTGCTCGTTGAGGCTGTCGACAACGAAGAGAAGGGAGTCACCGGCGTTCATTTCGATCTTCGGGACTGAAGTGGGAAGATCGAGCGTAGGCTTGAGAGTCCATTCGCCGAGGACCTCTCCGGTGGTGCGCATGATGCGGGCCCGAATGCCGTTTCCTTGCTCGCCGGGGTATTTGAGATTGCCGGAAATGTTGATGATTCCTGAGTCGATGGCGGTCCACTTGAGGGCGACCGCTTTGTCGAGTTCGGGGTGGCCGCCCTGGGCATTCCAGTGGAGCCAGCCGAGTTCGGGATCTGGGAGCTCGGAGTTTCCCAGCCAGCGATTTTCGGCGAAGCGCGGGAGGGGCTGGAAGTCCGTCGAATCATTTTGGAGGTAGCCGTAATCCCACATGCCGGTGGTGCGGATTTGTTGGGCGTTTTGAAGCCAACGGGAGGCGCTGGCGAGTTCGTCGGATGAGGGATCGCGTTTTAAGACGGCTTGATAGATTTCTGCAATCGAGGGGTGATTGTGGGCAATGGCGCGGGCTTCTTGGTGGAGGAAGGGGCTGTTCATGAGGTAGAGTGCCTGGGTGGGAGTGGTGGTGGCGGTGCGCATCATGAGGGCTTCCTCGGATCCGGGGAAATCGAAGGCGCGGAGGATGGAAGGGAGGAAGCCGCGTCGCACTTGACCATAGATGGTGCGGCGGGGCAGGAAGGGGGCTTGATCGATGATGAAGGGCTTGCCTCCCATGGTGGAGTCGAGGCGTCCGCTGATCTGGAGAGCGCTGTCGCGCCAGGCTTCGAGGTCTTTGCGAACGCGGTTGGCGCGTGCGAAGTAGCGGTTCTCGGGATCGACCTGAGTGGGGCCGAGGCTGGACCGTTGGAAGGCTTGTGAAGAGACGATGTGGCGAATGAGGGACTTGGTGGACCAGGCGTTTTTTTGAAGGTAGATCGCGAGATGATCGAGGAGGTCTTGCTGGAGAGGCGCACCAGTTTGGACTCCGAAGTCGCCGGGGGAGTCGACGAGAGGAGTGCCGGTCAGGTGCATCCAAACGCGGTTGGCCCAGACGCGGGCGGTGAGCGGGTTACGGTCGTCAGTGAGGCGGTGCGCGAACTCAAGACGTCCGCTGCCATTTTGGAAAACCTCGTCTTTTTCGCGGAAGAGGGTGAGGAAGGCGCGCGGGATTTTTTCGCCACGCGCGGCCGGATTGCCGCGTTCAAAAATGACGGGATCGATCGGTTTGCGGCGTTCCTGGACGATCATGGCACGGGGCGGGTTGAAGGGAGAGTTGGCCTCCAAGGTGGTGACGGCTCCGGTGAGGTTGCGGAAGGTTCCGCGCTGAGCTTGGTTGATTTTGTCGTTGATGTTTCCGGGGAGATTGAAATCGAGAAAGTCTTCGGGTTCGAGGTGTTCGGGCACGATTGATTTGACGAAGTCATGGACGGCGCGGGCGAGTTTTTCGCGCTCTTTGAAGAAGGCTTGGGCTCCTTCGGATGGGTCAGGTTCGGCGATGAGGGGGAATTTTTGAGGAACGACGGCGCTGTCGAAGACTCCGTAAAGAGCGTAGAAATCGGCAGTGGGAATGGGATCGTCCTTGTGATCGTGGCAGCGGGCGCAGGCCACGGTGAGGCCCATGATCCCGCGGGTGCTCACGTCGATCTGATCCGCGATGACGAGTTCGCTGCGACCGCCTTGGTAACTGCGGCCGACGGTGAGGAAGCCGAGTGCGGCCAGTTCTTCGCGCGGGAGATCCATGAGGTCGGCCGCGATTTGGCGATGGATGAATTGATCGTAGGGAAGGTCGCGATTGAGGGCGTTGATGACCCAGTCGCGATAGGTGTAGGCGTAGGGATATTCTTCGTTTTCGGTGGTGGAAGCCCCTTTTGTGTCGGCGTAGCGGGCGACATCGAGCCAGTGGCGGGCCCAGCGTTCTCCGAAGCTGGGTCGGGCGAGGAGATCGTTGCTAAAATGGCTGAGCCAGTCGGGTCGGGGGTCTTTTGACCACTGTTCGATCTCGGTTGAGGTGGGTTCGAGGCCGTTGACCGCTTGGCTGGTCCGGCGAATGAGGTCCTGACGGGAAGCGGGTGGGGATTTCTGGAGTCCGGCTTTTGGGATCTTAGGATCGATGAGTTCGTCGATCCCGGCTTCGCTGGCGGCGGGCATTTCAAAAGCCCAGTGTTTTTCGGGGGTTTCGACGGGGGGATTGGGCGGCGTGTTTTCGAAGGCTGTCGCCCAGCCAGTGAGAGAAACGATTAAGAGAGAGAAAACCCGCATTGGAGAACTTACGCCGCCAAATAATCGATCTTTCGAGGGCTTGCCATTGCGGAGACGATGGGGGATGCTTTTCCAGATGAGTGACAAGCCATTGAGCGGAAAAACTGCCGTCGTTTTCGGAGTCGCAAACAAGCGAAGCATTGCCTGGGCGATTGCCAAGGCTTGGGCTGACGCTGGCGCGAAATTGATTTTTAACTACCAGGGCGAGCGCCTGAAGGACAACGTGGAGCAACTCGCGGGAACCTTTGGTGATGAGGTACCCCTTTATCCCTGTGACGTGACGAGCGACGAGGAGATCGAGGCCTTCTTTGAGAACGTCAAGAAGCACACCGATACGGTGGACCTCGTTCTGCATTCGGTCGCTTTTGCCCCTAAGGAGGCACTTGAGGGAGACTTCCTGAGCACCACTCGCGAGGCCTTTGCGATTTCCCACGATATCAGCGCCTATTCATTGGTGGCTCTCGCCCAGCGGGCGGTGCCGATGATGACCAATGGAGGGAGTATTGTTGCCATGACCTATTACGGAGCGGCCAAGGTAGTGCCTCACTACAATGTCATGGGCGTTGCCAAGGCGAGCTTGGAAGCCTCGACCCGTTATCTGGCGGCTGATCTTGGAAAGAGGAAGATCCGCGTAAACTGTATCAGTGCAGGCCCCGTGCAGACCTTGGCGGCCCGCGGAATCTCCGGATTCGGCTCCATGATGAAGCACTACGAGGAGCATGCTCCGCTTGGACGTTCTTGCAGCACCGAGGAACTCGGCGCGATGGGAACCTTCCTCGCCAGCGATGGTGCAGCATCGATCACGGGCCAAGTGCTTTACGTCGATGGTGGATATCAAATCATGGGAATGTAACCCGTGAAGGATTTGTTCCCGACATGCCTGTTCTACGAAACGACCGACTGGCATTGCCGGGGATGGAGCGCGACGGAGGCGACGCGGGCGTTGGTGGAATTGCCAGGGCGGAAAGTGCCTTTATTTCGGAAGGTTAGCCACCTTGGTCCCGGGATAGATGAATTCCTTTCCTTCGTAATTTCGGAGAACAGTCCGTTCGTCATTTTGTTCGACGATGTAATTGGGATTGACGGGGATTTTCCCGCCACCGCCGGGAGCATCCACGACAAATTGCGGGATGGCGTAACCACTGGTGTGACCGCGCAGGCCTTCGATGATTTCGATTCCCTTCGAGATCGCAGTGCGGAGGTGTGACGTGCCTTGGATGAGGTCGCCTTGGTAAAGGTAGTAGGGGCGAACGCGACACATGAGGAGTTTGTGAACGAGTTCCTTTTGGATTTCGACCGAATCGTTGACCTTATCGAGGAGGACGGATTGGTTGCCCATGACAACGCCGGCGTCGGCGAGACGCCCGAGGGCGTCGCGGACTTCGGACGTGAGTTCGTCCGGGTGGTTGGTGTGGATGGAAATGAAAAGCGGGTGGAACTTCTTCAGCATGGCACAAAGTTCCGGGGTAATCCGCTGGGGAAGGAAGATGGGGATGCGGGATCCGATGCGAATGAATTGGATGTGAGGGATGGCGTGCAGGCGGGAGATGAGGTTTTCGAGCTTGGCATCCGACAACAAAAGGGGGTCGCCACCGGAGAGGAGGACGTCGCGGACTTGGGGGGTGTTTTTGAGATATTCGATGGCCCTGTCCCATTGGGTTTCGAGCTTTTGATCTGAAACTCCGGAGACGACGCGGGAGCGTGTACAGTAGCGGCAGTAGGACGCGCAGCGGTCGGTGACGAGGAAGAGGACGCGATCGGGATAGCGGTGGACAAGTCCGGGGATGGGCATGTGGGAGTCTTCGCCACAGGGATCGGACATTTCTGAGGCGTCGGTGTAGGTTTCCTCGATGCGGGGAATGACCTGCCGCCGGATCGGGCAATCGGGATCGGTGGGGTGGATGAGATTGAAGAAATGGGGCGTGATCGAGGTGGCAAGTTTGGTTCCGGTCAGGAGGATACCGGCGCGTTCTTCTTCACAGAGGATGAGATGCTTCTCAATGTCAGCGAGGGAACGCACTCGGTTTTTGAGTTGCCATTTGGATGAATTCCAATCTTCGGCGGGCACGTTTTGATCGGCCCAGTAACCTGGAGCTGGGGAGGTGAAGGATATTTTGCTCAAATCGCGGCAATTATAGAACAGTTTTGGGATAGGTCAAAAAATTCCGACGGAGGCTCAAGACGATGGGTTTTTTTATGAGTATCATTCGGGTCTGCGGTTGTCACGGAGATGAAGGGTGGAGGTTTGTGGGGATTTTTGGGCACAGATTTGAACGGATTTGAGAGGATGACACAGATTTTTGAAGAGGAGATGAGCGTGTTGCGTGTTGAAAGCGAAGTGAGACTAATTTGATGGAAGTTCGGCGGATTCAGGGTAAGTCTTTTACGGAATTATGTTTTCAAAGGTTCACCAAGACACGATGCGGGCATCGTATGCCGCGATTCTGAGTGCTTTGAAGTGTTCGGATGGGATGCCGATCTCTGATTTGGCGCGGGAGGTTGAGATGAGCTACATGGGGGTGAAGCAGCATTGCTTGAACATGGTAAAGATGGGCTATCTCGAAGAATGGCGAGTGCCGCGCGAGAAGAAGGAAGTGGGGCGACCTGAGAAGCTTTACCGGTTGAGCAAGAAATGTGATCCGCTTTTTCCGAGTGCGGGTGTTGGGCTGACGTTGGCGCTGCTGTCCGGGGTGAAGCAGCTTTATGGTGAGTCTGCGCCGGAGAAGCTTCTCTTTCATCACTTTCATGAACTGAGGGACCGCTGGTTGCCGAAGGTTCGCGTGGGAAAATCATTGGTGGAAAAGGCCACGAAGCTGACGGCGCTGCGTGAGCAGGAGGGGTGGTTTAGTCGATGCCATTACGATCCCTCGACGGGGTTTCGGATTGAGGAATTTCACAATCCGATGTCGGAGATCTACGAGGTTTATCCGAATACGATGCGGATGGAGATTCAGATGATGGAGCAGGTTTTGGGGACAAAAGTGGTGCGGGATGAGGTGTCGACCGGGAAGGGGCGGAAGCGGGTGGTCTATGACATTGCCACGCTGGGCGTTCACGAAGACGGGGCAAAAGCGCCGGGTCCAAAAATGGGTGGAGCGGATCAGCAAGAGAGCCTTTTTTAGAAAGCGAGCGGCTGAGACTCCGGTGGTCGAACAATGGTAGAAGTTTTTTTTATTTCTAACGCGGGTCGCTTGCCGCGAATTGCTGAGGATCGCCGTTGTTACTTCGAATAGCTGGCGGAGACGGCGAGGAAGTGTTGATCGAGTTGGAGAACGGCGGGGAGGTTTTCAGGAGTCTTCGGGCCAAATTCTGAGCGAGGGACCGAGAGGATGAGGGATCCATCGTTTTGTTTCTCGATTTTTTGGGGGTGGTCGGAGGAGATTTGGCGGTCGGTGGAGTAAAGGTGAAGGTCCGAGATTGAGGCGAGATCAGGGTGGTTGATACGGATGCGAATGGTGGGGTCGGAGGCTTTGCTGAGGAGGGTCAATTTGGCCTTGTTGTGAGCGAGCGGGAGTTCCTTGCGGGCCTGCTCGATGTGGGAGCGGGCGGAGTGGTCAGGGATGGGAGTGTTGGTGACGGGGAGAGTCATTTTGAAGGTCTGGAAGCCCGGGAAGCAGCCTTTGGAGCAACTCATCCATGCGGCAGCGGCTTTCAAGGTGACGGTTTTCTCTGCAAGCTTGGCTGGGGGGGTAATGGTCACGAGAAGGGTGATGTCGCGCTCGTATCCATAGCAGGGGTACTCGGCCATGTGGGTTTTCTCGGGATAGGGCCACTGGATTTCCGAGGCGGTGAATCCCTCGGGGAGTTCCCAGTCGATGGCGGATGGCATGCCGACCATCCCGGGGTTTTGCCAATAGGTGTGGAAGCCGGTGAAGTGCTGGAGATGAAGACCCACCGTGAAGGGCGTGCCCGGGGTGATGCTGCGGTTTTCGGTGATGAGATCGACAGAAATTCCTGGGCCTTCCAAGCCTGCTTCGGAGGCTGAGAGCGGGGCGAGTGAGAAAAGAAGAATGAGGAGTGCTCGGATCATGGCATGGCCCGGGTTCATTTCGTAACCGGTTGTTGATATGAGACGCCCGGAGAGCGGGGAATCTTTCGACTGCCCCGCTGTCTGTAGGAATTGATCCGCAAATTACTTTGCGGGAATCTTCAGTACTTTTCCGATCTGGAGGTTGGATCCAGAAATGCCGTTGGCCTGTTGGATGGCGCGAACGGTCACCCCGTATTTGCGACCAATGCCGTAAAGGGTATCGCCTTTTACCACCGAATACACTTTGAACTTGGGAAGCACCTTGACCGGAGCGGGTTTGGGCTTCGGCTTGACGACGGGCTTGGGTTTGGCAACTGGTCTAGGGGTGGGCTTAGGCGTTGAGACGATGGTGGGCTCGGGCTGGGAAACGACAACGGGCGCTGGTTTCGGCTCGGGCCTTGGCGCAGGCTTCGGTTTTGAAGAAGCGGTGCTGCCCCAATGTTGCGTCTTCGGTGGATTATCGGCCCAGGCTTCGATATAATTTCCATCCTCATCGAAGGGCCCGATTTCAGCATTGTTGGCAGGATTGTAGCCAGAGGTGCGTTTTCCCGAGCAGCTTACGAAAACGGAAGCCAGAAGGAGGAGAGAGAGGGATTGGGAGGGGCGCAATAACATCGACACGTCATTACTACCAAGAAACGGGGCTGAAACAAACATTTGTTAACGAGATTCCTAACGATTTTTATTTTTTGTCCTTTCAAGTCGACGAATGGAAGTTTACTGCCTTGGTCCTGCAGCGGGTGAAAATCGGCTGTTATCTTTGGGAAGCCCGTCGCACGGGCAGGAAATTGATGGGGAATCCGGTGCGTCAGAAATGACTATTCCGGAGCGGTTCCGCCACTGTGAGTCAGCGTGTTACGGCATTCTGGCAAGCCAGATCGCCAGCCTGAAGATCTCGGAAATAGGGAGCCTGCGAATTTCAGGGGCCTGTTTTGAAAAATAGAATGATAAGAACACAGAAGACCTTGATGGGTCTGACGGGACTTTTGTTGGCAGGGCATTGCCCGGCGCAAGAAGTCGAAGAACTGGAGCCCTTGACCGTGCTCGCCCGCAAGTTTCACTCGGCGGGGGATGATAATGCCTCTTCGGTGGGCCTTGTGACCGGCGAGGAACTCGCGAGAAGGCAGCGATACCGACTGCTCGATGCCTTGGAGTTGATCCCCGGATCGCAGGCTCTGTCGACAGCGGGTCTGACCGGAAATACGGGAACCGCCATTATTCGCGGTCTTCCGAGTAACTACCAGCAGGTCGTCATTGATGGAGTCAAGGTCGCGGACGCGACTAACGGAATTGGAAACTTCCTCGCCAATGCCCAGCTTGGGGGCATCGGGAGTTTGGAAGTGCTCAGGGGACCACAGAGCGTGCTCTATGGATCCGGGGCCGGAGGGGGAGTGGTGGGGTACGAATCTGCGGTCGGAAACGGTGAAACGGAAACGCGACTTTTTGGGGAAGGTGGAAGCTTCGGCTCCTACCGGACCTCGCTGAGCTCCCAAGGAAAAGAGGGTGACCTTGCCTATGGCGTGGAAATCGGGAGGCAATTTACCGCAAATGACACCTACGCGAATCTCCCGCTCCATGACTATGAGCAGAATTACGCGAACCTGGCCCTTGAGTGGCAGGCCCGCGAAGATTTGCGATTCAAGTTCAGCTATCGTGGCACCGACAATCTGCTCAAGACGAGCTCCCTCAGTCAGTGGGGAACCTCGAATTCGGAGATTCAAACCGAGACCAATCTGTTTGCGCTCAATGGATACTTGGAGATCAATCCCGACTGGGAGTCGCGACTGACCCTTGGATACTACAACGAGAATTATCGCGGTGATTTCGATGGTTCTTTATTTGGAATTGATTACGAGCGCTTCACCGTGAATTGGAATCATGAGCTTCAGTTGGGTGATCAGGTGACTCTTGTGACTGGGCTCGAAGGGGCTCATAGCGACTACGCCAACACCAGTGGACGGGGTGTCGACTATTCGAACTACGGAGCTTACGCGAATGCCTACTATCGTCCCCTTGACGGGTTACAACTCGAGGCTGGGGCGCGATGGGATGAGCACGATGACTTCGGTGACGATGCTGCTTGGAACGTCGGAGCCGTCTATCGGATCGAGCAAAGCGGCACGCGTGTTCATACCAGAATGAGCGAGGCCTATCGAAATCCGACCCTGCTGGATTCACAGCAATTTCTCTCGATATTCTCGACCCAGTTAGCGAACCCCAACCTGGAGTCTGAGGAAATCATGGGTTACGAAATGGGCGTCACGCAAGAGGTCGGCGATCATGAAGTGGGGCTGACCTACTTCTCGCAGGATCTTTCGGAGGCCATCGTGACGAGTTTCCCTGCGCTTGCTTCGACCCTGCGGGTCAACAGTCCGGGCGAGTCTCGGGTGAGTGGGTTTGAGCTTTCAGCCGAGGGTCACTTCCTCAACGAGAAACTCAAATTCCGTCTCGCTTTGACCCGCCAGGATCGCGAAGAGGTCATCGACCTTCCAGACGCCATGGTGGCGTTTGATCTCAGTTATCAAGCTGATCGCTGGTTGGTGGGCGGCGGAGTTTCGTTCGTCGATGGTGCGGCCTATCTTGCTGCTGGAAATCCCCAAACCGATTCACGAACTACGACCCGCCTTTATGGCGAGTTCGAGGTAAATGATTCCGTGAGCCTGCATGCCCGGGTCGAGAATCTCTTTGATGAAGAGTATCAACTCTTCCCGAACACCTTCGGCGAGGGGACCCAGGTTGAAGCGCCCGGACGAGCCTTCTATCTGGGTGCGACGATTCAGTTCTAAGGCTTCTAAAAAACCGGAGCCTGATGCCAGGTTCCGGTTTTGAGAGGATTTGGTGACCTTACTTGTTGTTCACGCGGGCGAACTGCTTAAGGCGGAGGCCATTGAGAGCGATGAAGCCGCTGGCGTCGTTCTGGTTGTAGGCGGCTTCCTGGCCGCCTTCCATGGTGGCGATATGCTCATCGTAAAGGCTGTTCGGGGAGCGGCGTCCGGCATTGATGACGTTGCCTTTGTAGAGTTTCATGCGGACTTCGCCGTTCACCGTTTTTTGGGTCTCGGTGATGAGGGCTTGAAGGGCGTCGCGTTCGGGAGCGAACCAGAAGCCGTTGTAGATCAGTTTGGCGTAAGTCGGGATGAGTCCGTCGCGGAGGTGCTGGGCATCGCGGTCGACGGTGAGGGTTTCTAGGTCTTGGTGGGCTGCCAGAAGAATGGTGCCGCCGGGGGTCTCGTAAATGCCGCGGGACTTCATGCCGACGAAACGGTTCTCGACGATGTCGATCCGGCCGATGCCGTGCTTGCCGCCGAGGAAGTTGAGGACGCGCATGACACCATAAGGCGAGAGCAGGGTGTAGCCCTCGCGCTCACCGAGGACTTCGAAGTCGCCGAGTTTGGTGATGAGATCGGAGAGGCCTTCGTTTTGAAGGCCGATGATGTTTCCTTTTTCGAAGAGGCACTGCAGATACTCGGGTGAGTCAGGGGCGTCTTCGGGCGAGACCGAGAGGACATACATATCTTTGTCCGCCTCGGTGGAGCCATCATACCAAGTGTCCTCAAGCGCGCCGGCTTCAAAGGAGATGTGGAGAAGATTGCGGTCCATGGAGTAAGGCTTCTTGTTGGAAGCTTGCACGGCGATGCCGTTCTTTTCGCAGTAGGCGATCATTTCGGCGCGGCCGGGGAATTCTTCGCGGAAGCTGTCATCGCGCCAAGGAGCGATCATTTTGATGTCGGGCGCGAGGGCATTGAGAGCGAGTTCGAAGCGGACCTGATCGTTACCTTTTCCAGTCGCGCCGTGGGCGATGGCGTCGGCCCCTTCGGCGATCGCGACTTCGAGCATGCCCTTGATAATGCAGGGGCGGGCGATGGAGGTTCCGAGGAGGTAGCGGCCTTCGTAGACGGCATTGGCCTGGAACATGGGAAAAATGTAGTCGGCGGCGAACTCTTCTTTGAGGTCGCCGATGTAGCATTTGGAAGCGCCGGTCGCGAGAGCCTTGGCTTCCAGCCCGTCGAGTTCTTCGCCCTGGCCGACGTCGGCACAATAAGCGATGATTTCTGCTTGATATTTCTCTTTGAGCCAGAGAAGGAGGACCGAGGTGTCGAGACCTCCCGAATATGCGACAACAATTTTCATCGCCGATGGGGATAAGGCAGGGAGGCGGGATTGGCGAAAGTTTTTTCGAAGGAGTTTGGTGATGATGCCCCAATCTTCCTAAGTCCCCACTTTGGGGATTTCGGTATAGAGGATTTCGGTGACGACTCTCAAAAACTGTTTAAAGTCGGTTGTGAAATTGTGTGAGTAAGGGCCGCTGCCTTCGAAAGGATTTTCGACAGGAGTCCAATCGTCATCCTTGAGAGAGAAAGATTGTTCAACGGTGTATTGGATGCCGCGAAGGCCCTCAAAGGAATATGAACCTGCACCGGCGGCGATTACGAGAATGGGGGCGACCGGGGTAAGATCGGCGACGAGGGTGAAGTTGTCGATTCCGACGTCCTTGCCATCGGCGGCATCGGAGGACGGGAAGAAGTTGAGCCCAATTTCGGTGACATTCCTCAAGATTTCGTCGGTGAGAGGGGTGTAAACATACTCGTCGAAAAAGCCGTCAGCATCATTGTCAACGCCGATATACCAATCGTTGTTTTTGAAGGAATTCTCGGCTCTCGACCAGCCCGCGTCATCGACCTCGAAGTAGTTGCTATAATAGAAGGCTCCTCCGGAGAGGAGGTAGAATTCGAAGTTGTCGAGGCTGGCCGGGTCTTCAACGAAGACGTTGCAGAAGACTCCGGTGACTCCCTGGGCCACGTAATCACCGACAAGGTAGCCATCAGACGAGTCCTGGTCGGCGAAGAGCGAGACACCGAAGTCCTGGGTGAATTCTGCGTAGATCTCGGGATCTGCTTCACTACCGGGACGTGTCCACAGGGGAGCCAGGCTGTCTCCGCCCACTGAATAGTCGTAGAGTTTCCAAGTATTGGCGTTGTCTTCTTCAGTGAACGTTTCATAGGCCCCGACCAGTTGACCGTGGAGCGGGGTGCTCAAAAGAAGAAGGGAGAGGAGCAGAAAGGTCATCATCATCGGGTTAGACGGTAGGGGCGTCTTTTTCCAGAAATTGAATTAAGAAATCGAGTCTTTTTTCTGACTTCGGGAGTTTCGAGGGAGTTTCTGATCGTGGTTGGGTGGGGCAAGGGAATGGGGTTGAGAAGTGGCGAGGGCGGCGCGGCTCTTTTATTTTTTGCGGAAGACGGCGAGGTGTTTGTCGACGGATTTTCCGGGAGCGTCGCTGAGGGTTCGCGAGTTGGGATTGATGATGGAGCCGACCTGGATGGCTCCGAGGTTTTCGAGGGCTTTGCTGGCGAGCTCGTGTTCTTTGTCGAAGTAGGAGGTGATGACGAGGAGGCCGTCGTCGTCGAGGCGGTCGAGGGCTTGGTCGAAGATTTTGCTCCAGACCGGTTGGTCGTTCCAATAATTTTGGTGACGGAGGAAGACGATGTCGGGGGTTCCGACTTCGGAGAGTTCTTTGAGGAGGTCGCCGCGATGGGTGATGAAGTCGGCGTTCATCTTTTTGCCGAGAGATTTTTTCCAGCGGGAATTGGCTTGTTCGATTTCGGGGGCGCGGATGTCGAGGCTCTGGAGGTGGGCGGAGTGGGATTTTTCGGCGAGGAGCTTTGCGAGGACGCCCGTTTCGTCGCCTCGACCGCAGGCGAGGTTGAGGAGGCTGAGGTGCTCCTTTTCGCTGAGATGAGGGTCGAGGAGATCGCGCAGGTTGCCTTCGAGGGTTGCAAGGTCACGCTGGAGAAATTCACTGAACGGAGTGTGGGCCACGGGAAGACCCTAATAAAGGATTGGGATATTGGAATTTAGAAATTACCCTTCGGGTGTGGAAATTCCGATTCGTCCCCGTCGCAACCGCAAGTCTGCGGGCGTGCGCGCCCTTGTTCGAGAGACTCTTCTCAGCCCCGGTGATTTTGTGTTGCCCTTGTTTTTGCATGATCTCGATCGCGATGACGCCATCGAGTCGATGCCTGGCTGCACCCGTTGGTCGCTTGAAAGCTTGGTGCGGGAGGCGGGTGAGGCTCTCGCCTTAGGGATTCCGGCGGTGGTCCTCTTTCCGGCGATTGACGAGAGTTTGAAGACGAAGGGCGCGGAGGAGAGCTACAATCCCGAGGGGTTGGTGCCCCGCGCGATCCGGGCGCTCAAGGAGGCGCATCCGGAATTGGTGGTGATGACGGACGTGGCGCTCGATCCTTATAATAGCGATGGCCACGACGGATTGGTCGAGGATGGCGAGATTTTGAACGACGAAACGATTGAGGTTTTGTGCAAGCAAGCTGTTTGTCAGGCGTGGGCCGGTGCGGACATTGTTGCTCCGAGTGACATGATGGACGGTCGGGTGGCGGCGCTGCGCGATGCGCTGGACGCGGCGGGTTTTGAGAAGGTCTCGATTTGCAGCTACACGGCGAAGTATGCCTCGGCGTATTATGGACCGTTTCGGGGGGCTTTGGGCTCAGCTCCGAAAGCGGGGGACAAGAAGACCTACCAGATGGATCCGGCGAATCGTCGGGAAGCGGTTCGCGAGCTCTTGCTCGATGAAGCCGAAGGGGCGGACATCGTGATGGTGAAGCCAGCGGGGCCGTATTTGGACATTATCAGCGATTTGGCCGAGCATGCCAGTGTGCCGGTGGCGGCTTATCAGGTGAGCGGAGAGTATTTGATGATTAAGGCGGCGGCGAAAGACGGCTGGGTGAACGAGGACGCGGTCATGATGGAGAGTTTGATGGGGATCAAGCGGGCAGGGGCGGATTTGATTTTGACCTATTTTGCGAAGCGGGCGGCGGAGATCCTTCGGGCTTAGAGCGAATAGGGTTCGGTTCAGCAGAGATCTTGTAGCAAGGCTGTTGAGTGCCATTTGGGGGGGATTGTTAGAAAATGAGCTTTTGAAAAAACTTTCTGTTTAACATGAGCAAGACGACGCGAAACCACTCCGTAACAGTTTGCCAAGCATGAGTGACGACAGAGCCGCAGTGGAAAAGCTGCACGCGAGTTATGGAAGAATGAAGGAAGAGTTGTCCAAAGTGATTGTGGGGCAGCACGAGGTGGTGGAGCAGGTTCTGATAGCGATGTTTTGCCGTGGGCATGCCCTCCTTGTGGGTGTTCCAGGATTGGCGAAGACTCTTTTGGTCTCGACCGTCTCCCAGGCCCTCGATCTGGAATACAAGCGAATCCAGTTTACCCCTGACTTGATGCCGGCCGATATCACCGGGACGGACGTGCTCGAGGTGGATCCCGAGACCGGTCATCGTGGTTTCCGCTTCGTGAATGGTCCGCTCTTTGCCAGTATGGTTTTGGCGGACGAGATTAACCGGACGCCGCCCAAAACGCAGGCTGCTTTGTTGGAAGCCATGCAGGAAGGTCACGTCACGGTGGGTGAGCACACGCTGCAACTTCCGAAGCCCTTTTTCGTGTTGGCGACCCAGAACCCGATCGAGCAGGAGGGAACGTATCCGTTGCCCGAGGCGCAGCTCGACCGCTTCCTTTTTAACATCGTGGTGGATTACCCGAGCGAAGTCGAAGAGCGTGAGATCATCCGTCGTGTGACGAGTCCGAATTCGGCCACGATCTCCGCGCTCATGACCGGGCCGGAGATCATTGAGCTTCAGAATGTCGTGAAGCGGGTGCCGGTCGGTGATCACGTCATTGATTTTGCGGCGAAGCTGGCGCGGGCGACCCGTCCGGGGTCGGCTGAGGCTCCGAGTTTTGTGAAAGAGATGGTGGGTTGGGGTGCGGGTCCTCGTGCCGGGATTGCCATGATTTCCGCCGCCAAGGCTCATGCCGTTCTGCGCGGACGTTTCCACGCTACGACGGGCGATGTCGTAGCGGTGGCGCTTCCGGTGCTTCGTCACCGGGTATTGACGACGTTCAACGCTGAAGCGGCGGGAGTGAAGAGCGATGACATCATTCGTCGTCTCATTTCCGAGCTGGGTGGCGATGATTCTGATATCAAAATCTAGTCCTACAACGAATCAACAGGATGGGCGAAGACGTGGATCGACTTGAGGTGCCGGAGTGCATGCGTTTGCTTGCACCCGAGGTCATCGGGTCGCTGAAGCGGTTGGAATGGCTTGCGAGGCTTCGCAAGCAGGGGACCTTGACGGGGCGGCACACCAGTCCGGACAAAGGGGTTTCGGTCGAATTTGCGGAGCACCGCGAATATACGATCGGCGATGATTTACGGAACCTTGATTGGCGTGTGATGGCCAAGAGTGACCGGAACGTCGTGAAGCAGTTTATTGAAGAGACCAACCTTCGCGCGACGGTTGTGCTGGATGTCTCGGGCTCGATGACCTTTCGTGGCGAACAATCCGAGCTCTCGAAATTTGAATACGGTCAGTATCTCGCGGCGGCTTTGTCTTACCTTTATATTAAGCAAGGCGATGCCTCGGGGTTGGTGACTTTCGATGATACCTTGCGGACCTCGATGCGGGCGGAGAGCCGTCCGAGCCAGGTTCGTCGAATCTGTGAGGAGCTTTATAAGACCGAGCCGGGTAAGGAGACCGGGGTTGGCAAGGTGTTGCACGAAGTGGCTGAGCGGATTCCGCGTCGTGGCTTGGTGGTACTGATTAGTGATCTTTTTGATGAACCCGAACAGGTGATTGAGGCGCTGCACCACTTTGATTATCGTCAGCATGAGCTCGTCATTTTCCACGTCCTTGCCGAGGAGGAGCTGAGTTTTCCTTTCCAATCGTTCCAGCGCTTTCGGGATCTTGAGGGGGTCCAAGAGATGCTGCGCATCGATCCCCAAGCGGTGCGGGCGGCGTATCTCGACAAGCTGCGAAATTTTATTACTTCGATCGAGAATGTCTGTGGAAATCTTCGAGCCGACTATGTCCCGGTGAGCACCAAGACTCCGGTCTCTGAAGCTCTTGTTCGTTATCTAGGAAGGAGGAAGAAGTAGCATGCTCTTCATGAATCCATGGCTCCTGGCCGGGCTCGGAGGAGTGTTGATTCCGGTGATTCTTCACCTGATTCGTCGTCAGGCCGCCAAGCCTTACGACTGGGGTGCGATGCTTTTCCTTTTTGATACCGTAGCGGCTCGTCGCAAGCGGATGGAGTGGGAGGATCTCCTTCTCATGATGGCACGGTGCCTTTTGATCGCGCTCATCGCGTTGGCGGTGGCCCGTCCTTTTGTTCCGCCTGATTCGCAAATCCCGTGGCTCTTTATTTTGCCAATTGGACTGATTGGAATTGCGGCGTTGGGCGGATCGTTCGTGCTGTCTTCGAAAGCGTGGAAGAGGGGGATGCGTGGCTTTGCGTTGGTGATGATTGTGGCATCGGGTTTTTTGGGATGGTATGAGAAGAATCTCAATCTCCTTCGTTTTCAAACCAGTGAGCGCCGTGATGTCGCCCTCGTGATTGATGGCTCGACCTCGATGCTCTTGGAGCAAGGTGGTCAGTCTGCTTTTGCGAAGGCGATTGCCGAGGCGAGGGATTTCGTGAAGGAAGCGCCGAAAGGGACCGCTTTTTCGATCATCTTGGGTGGTCCGGCTCCTGAGCTGAAGACTGCGACACCGCTGACTCATCGCGCCGATGTTCTCGAGGTCTTGGATGGGCTTGAGCCTGTCGGGGGTCCTTTCCGGGCGTATGAAGCATTGGGCATGGCAACGCTGACTCTGGCCGAAGGGCGCGGGAGTACGAAGGATCTCGTAGTTTTCACGGACTTACAGCGGATCGGCTGGCAATTTGATAGTCCGACATCGTGGGGGAGCCTTGGGGATGCCTGGAATGGTTTGCCGGATGGGGCCAAGCCGCGTCTTTTGCTGCGTAATTTTGCGCTGCCCGCGAAAATCCGCAATGTCGCGGTCACTGATATTGAGTTTTCGAGAGAGGTCGTGGGAACGGACCGTGAGGTTTCGATCCGGGTTCGCGTTGAGAACACGGGGACGGAAGTGGTGACGCCGGGGTTGCTGCGGATTTCGGTCTCTGGGAAAGAGCTGGAGCCGAAGAGTCTGAGTCAAATGGCACCGGGTGAAAACTCGGTCATGGATTACCGTTTTCAGTTTCCGGAAGCAGGACCGAAGGTGGTCAAGGTCACGCTCGATGCGAAGGACGACTTGCCGGGAGATGATGTTTCCGAGCGGGTTCTTTGGGTGAAGGAGACTTTGCCGGTTCTGATTGTGGAGGGAAATGCGGGTGCTTCCTTTTTTAGTCGGGCGGGAGGCTATCTCGCTCTGGCCTTGGCGCCTGTGAGTGGCGATGAGACGAGCTTTGTGGATCCCCGCGTGATTGATGCTTCGGCGCTGAGTCGTGAGGAATTTGAGAAAGAGTCGGTGGTGATTCTTGCTGACGTGGCGCGCCTTCCGGCAGCGACCGCGATGAAGTTGGCGGAGTTTGTCATTCAGGGGGGAGGACTTTGGATCCTTGCTGGGCCGAAAGTTGAGCCGGAGTTTTACGCAGGATGGAATGGCGGCGATGGCCCGATGGTGCCGATGAAGCTCGGGGAGATGGTTCTGCCCAAGGGCGGCGTTCAGTTGGCAGCGGGAAGTTTTGATCATCCGGTTCTGCGACTCTTCAAAGATGCCGCTGGAGAGGATCTTGGGAGCGGAGTTCTGGAAGGCTATCGGGCCACTTCGGATCTCGTTGACCGTGGTCGGCCGGCAGCCCGCTACACCGATGGTGAAGTTTTTCTGGTGAGCCAAGAGTATGGCAACGGTCGGGTCATGTTAACGACGACTGCTCTGGATGCCCGGATGGGGAGTCTTGCGGCGCGGCCGGGATTTGTGCCTTTCGTGCACGAAGTCACGAATTGGCTCGCGGGTGGGCAGGGTGTCGAACTGAACGTGCGGGCAAGTTGGAGCCCGACGCTTTCTCTGCCTAGCAGCGGAGGATTGAGTGGAACTTATCAAGAGCTTGAAGGGAATCGGCAGAGTTTCAATCGGATCGATCCGGTGATTGATTTTAACTGGGGCAATGGATATCCGGAGAAGAGGTTTAAGAACGAAAATTTCTCGGTGGAATGGAAGGGTTCTTTGATCGCTCCGGTCACCGGCGACTTTGTCTTTGAGGTTGAAGTTGATGACAAACTTGAGCTGATTCTGGATGGGAAGAGTATTTTCACGGTTGATGGCACGACGGGGCAATCGGAGCCCGTGTCTATGGAGGCTGGCAAGCCGCTTTCGTTTGTGGCAAAATACGAAGAGGAATGGGGCGAGGCCAAGGTGACGTTGCGTTGGAAGCGGCCGGATGGAACTTTGGAAGTGATTCCGGCCTCGGCCTTTCTATCGATCAGTCCGGATGATGAGGAAGTTGTTTTGGCCGAAGACGAAGCCCGGGATCCGAAAGGGCGGGAGCGGATCGTTTCAGCGCTGCAAGGAAGGCGGGGACGTTTACTCGAGGTTGAGGGAGCGGCCCTTCCGGGTGAATATTTGGTGAACATTCCTTCGGCAGTGCGGGGAGATCTCTCAGGTCTGGACTCGGTTCCCCTGGTGGTGCTTCGTGAGGGTGGCGAGAGCCGCTTCGAAGGCTGGCGTGAAGATGACCGTTCGTTGATTAAGCGGGAGATCGTTTTGGTTGAGCTGGGTTCGATCCGGGATGTTCTTGCGGCCTTACGAGGAGAAGGGTTTGGTCGGGAGATTTGGAAGGTGTTGGCGATTGCCGCGCTGACTTTGTTTTTCCTCGAGGGGCTGCTGGCACGTTGGGTTTCCAAGTCGCGCAAGGCGGGCGAGGAAGTGAAAGTTGATTTTGAAAAACGGAATGAAGTGCCTGAGGAATTTTTGAGAGCGGTTGAGAGAACGAAGGGAGGTGCCTCATGAAGAGCCTGCTTCGGGGGGGGGTGATTTTCTTGGTCTTGTGGGGTCTTGTCCTCCTGCTGAGCAAGGTGTTCGAGGTGAATCCGTTTTGGCCCGCCTGGGTCATTCCGTTGATCGGAGGAGTGGGAGGCGAGCTTGTTTTCTGGACCTATCGTTATGAACGGCATGCGGTGAGTGTCGGGCGCGGGCGTTTAATTTTGGGGCTGCGGCTTGCTGAGTTGGCCTTGCTCCTTTGGATTTTGCTTCAGCCGGTTTGGAGCCGGTTGGTAGAGCGTGAGATTCGGCGTGAGATCATCGTGATGGTCGATAATTCCGCATCTATGGATCTCATTGATGAGGGACAAACCCAGACCCGGCTTGAGATTGCCAGGGGGAAGCTGGCCGCGAGCGGAGTTCTCGATGACTTGGAGGGTAAGATCGGAGTGCGTGAAATTCGGGCTGCGCGGAGGGCCTTGATCGACGATACGACCGAGGTGGAAGGATGGGATCAGGCCACCGATCTTGCGGGGGGGTTATCATCGGTGCTCGACCAGGTGCCGCCTGATCAGTTGGCAGGAATGATTTTGTTGAGTGACGGTCGCCACAACCGGCCGGGGAGCGTTGCTGACGTGGCCCGCCGTTTTGGAGTTCTGGATGCTCCGATTGCGGTGATTCCATCGGGGAGTGCGATTCCGCCCAAGGACACGGCCATCATTTCAGTGAGATCACCCGATTCGGTTTATTTGGGCGACCGGATTAGAGTGGGTGCGTTGCTGAAATTTGATGGCTATCGGGGTAAGAAGGCAACGGTTCGGCTCTTTGCGGGCGAGAAGGAATTGGATTCTCGGGAGATCTCGATTCCTCAGGACAATTATCGTGAAGAAGTGAAGTTTCGCCATGCTCCTGAAGAAGGTGGCGTGGGAGAATATCGGGTGGTTCTTGATCAGCTTGAGGACGAGAGTTTTGAGAATAACAACGAGTGGTCCTTCCAAACGGTGGTCAGTGATGCCCGTACCAACGTCTTGTTGATTGACCAGCATCCCAGGTGGGAATTCCGTTATTTGCGGAACCTTTTTTACGGGCGGGATCAGTCGATTCACTTACAATCGGTCTTGTTAGAACCGGATCGTATTGCTGGTCATGAACCGCCGAAGATGGTGGCGTCGGCCAGCCGTCCCTTTGGTGAGGCGAATGCAACCGATCTTCCTGAGACCGAGGAAGAATGGCGGAAGTTTGATGTCATCATTGTGGGTGATATTGGTCCTGATTCCCTTTCTGATTCCCAGTGGGACATCCTTTCCCGCTGTGTGACCGAGCGCGCAGCTTTGCTGGTGCTGGTGGCGGGGCCGGAGTCGATGCCTCATGCTTTTTCATCCGCTACCGCGAAGCAGTTGATTCCGGTGAAGTATGAAGCATCGAAGCGGACCTATTATGGCTCGAACGAAGTTTTTCGATTTGGCCTCACAAACACTGGTCGGAATCATGCGATCACGGCACAAGTGGAAGGTCAGATTCGGAACGAACAACTTTGGGCAGGGTTTCCCGAGATCCGTTGGCGTCATCCGATCGAAGGGATTCAACCTGGAGCCGAAGTGTTGCTCCACGCCGTCGATTCAACGAGGAAGAAGGAAGCGGTGACCTCGGCATCGCAACTGGATGCCGCCTTGTTAGACGTCGCTCGACGCCGTGAACGCGAGGCCGAGACTGCTTTATTGGTGACTCGTCAGACGGGCGCTGGAAAGGTCGCGATGTTGTTAACGGACCGGACGTGGCGCTTGCGCGAAGGAGTGGGCGATGTTTACCACCACAGGTTTTGGGGCCAACTTGTCCGCTGGGGTGCGGGTCCCAACTTACGTTCGGGAACTGAGACTGTTCGTTTGGGAACGGATCAATTGACGTACACGGGAGACGACGAGGTGCGCATCATGGCCCGGCTTCGGGATAGCGATTTGAACCCCATCGTGGACAAAGAATTGGTGGCCCAGGTCCGTCACGAATCCGGGCAAACGACCAATGTTCCGCTGACCTATCGCGAGAACTCCAACGGGCTTCACGAGAGCTTGGCGGGGCCGTTTCAAAAGTCGGGAATGTATGAGGTGACGGTGCGCGGGGATGTTGTCACGACCTTCCGGGTGGTGGGAGCGCGCAGTGCCGTTGAGCTTTCCGAGACGACCTTAAATCAGCCGCTTCTGGAAAGCGTGGGCTCCTTGTCCGGCGGGCGGATGTTTGATGGCGAAGGACGACTTTCTGATCTCTTCCTTCGTGGAAACGAAACCCGCGAGGAGCTGCGGGAAACATCGCTTTGGGATACATGGTGGGTCTTTGGCCTGCTGGCGATTTGCCTGACTACGGAGTGGGTCATTCGTCGTCGGGGCGGTTTGAGCTAATTGCCTTGAGCTTTTGAAACAAAAAACGAGAATCCTTAACAAATGTTAAGGACATTGCTCTTTCTCCTCGCCGTCGCGGTCTCTGCTTTTTCCCAGGATTATCGGCCCGTCGGGGGGACGCCTCCGATGATTCCGCGTGAGTTTCGAGCGGCTTGGGTTGCGTGTGTTTACAATATCGACTGGCCGAGCACGGATGGTTTGAGTGCGGCGAATCAACAGGCTGAGCTTAGGGCCTTGCTCGATCGTGCGGTTTCGATGCGCTTGAATGCGATCATTTTTCAGGTTCGACCGAATGCCGATGCGGCTTATCAATCGTCGTTGGAGCCTTGGAGTCATTGGATCAGTGGTGCGCAGGGAAGGTCACCGGGTTATGATCCCTTGAGTTATTGTATTCAGCAGGCCCATGGGCGCGGGATCGAGGTTCATGCTTGGTTTAATCCGTATCGGGCGCTTCCGAATGCGGATCTGCCGACGTCGAGCAACCATGTCACGAAGACTCATCCATCGGAGGTCAAGAGGTATAAAAACTACAAGTGGATGGATCCATCGAGTGCCTTTACCCAGCAGCGGGCGTTGGCGGTGATTATGGATGTGGTTTCGAGATATGATGTCGATGGGGTTCACATAGATGACTATTTTTATCCCTATCCGGATGTGAATGCGGAGGGTCGGGCCTTGATTGATTTTCCAGATGGGAAGACTCCGGAGCAACGGCGGGTGGCGGTTGATGAGTTTGTGCAGAGGATGTATTCTTCGGTGAAGGCGAAGAAGCCGTGGGTGAGAGTGGGGATTAGTCCGTTTGGGATTTGGCGGCCGGGTGTGCCTGCGGGGACGACGGCTGGGATTGATGCTTTTCATCATCTTGCGGCTGATTCGCGGAAGTGGTTGCAACAAGGATGGTGCGATTATCTTTCGCCCCAGCTTTATTGGCGGATTGAGGGGCCTCAGAGTTACAGTCGTCTCCTGGCATGGTGGCGTTCACAGGGGACGCGTCCGGTTTGGCCGGGGATTGCGGCGTCGCGGGTGAATTCCACTGAGGATCCCGGGCGTTCGGCGAGCGAGATTATTAATCAGGTTTCGCTGAGTCGAAGTATCGGGCGCAACTATGTGGGGCAGGTTTATTGGAGTATGAAATCGCTGATGGAGAATCGGGGTGGCGTGAGTGAGGATCTGAAAAAAAAGGTCTATCAACAACCGGCTCTCGTGCCGCCGATGCCTTGGGTGAATGCCAAGCCACCGCTGACGCCGAACGTGGCGGCTCGGGGTGATGGCACCAAGGTTGCCGTCAATTGGGGGCAAGTGACCGGGTGTTGTTCCAAATACGCGGTGTGAGGTGAGTTATGGAGGTAAGTGGGTGCTCGTGACCGTGACGAGCGGGCTGACGACGGTGATTAACGGCTCACCAGAGGCGATCGCGGTGAGTTCGGTAGATCGTTACGGGAATACGAGTGTGCCGAGGTTGATTGGGGAGTAGGGAAGTAGGAATTCACTTGGTTGACTGTCCGCGCTAATCCTCTATTCGGGGAGTAACACGCACCCAGCTCTTTCTTTGATAACGTCTTAGATTGAGGACCTCAGGGGTATTTTATGCCGTATTTTATGCCGAATGGAATATGGATCAAGAGGGCGGTGAGCTGGAGGAGGTTGACCAAGATAAGATTCTACTGTTCACTTTGTGGGGTGAGAGAACAAACATTTTTAGACTACTCTAAGATCGAGCAGAAACTCTCACCGTTTGCGTTAGCGATCTACTGGGTCTTGGCGTTCCAAGTGCTTTTCTTTTGCTACCAGCCGTCATTGCAGGGGCCATTTCTCTACGATGATCTAGGTGGGATCGTGGCTAACGAAGATTTGCGTCACCCTACAGAGTTATCCCGTTTTGTTGGAAATCATGACTCTTCTCTTGAATTCGATCGGCGTCCAATTACCGGGTTTCTCACGGCCTTGAATTTTCAATGGGCTGAGCTGTCGCCTGGGAAATACCGAATTTTCAATCTCCTCCTCCACTTTGTAAATGCCCTGCTACTTGCGGAGTTCATTCGTCGGGTAGCATTGAAGTTTGCCTTCGAAGCTCCAAAGACCCTTGCAGTTTCGGTTTCGACCCTTTGGCTTCTCCATCCACTGAGCACGAGCACTGTCAGCTATATTTACCAGAGATCTGAAATGCTCATGGCAACTTTCTATCTGATTGCTTTGGTGAGTTTTCTCAGGGGAACGGATCAGGGAGGGCGAAGATATTGGCTGGTTGTTTGTTTTCTTTCATCGATTTGTGCCGCTCTCTCCAAGGAGGTTGGATTGACCATCGTCGCGCCACTTCTTCTGTTGGATTGGTTGGTTGTTTGCGGCACTGTTGGAAAGACGATCAAGAATCGGTGGGCATTTCATTTGGGACTCCTCCTGGTAACGGTCTCCCTCAGTCTGTGGATTGCAAGTGGAGTTAGGATGACGGAACTGGCAATGGGGGAAGATCTGGCGACCCCTTGGGGGTATTTTAAGTATCAGGCTGGAGTCTTGCTTTCATACTTCGGGCAGGTGATCTGGCCACACCCTCTGATCTTCGCTTCAGAACATGAGTCTGTGCCCAATTGGGCTCAATGGCTTCCACGTTTCTTGGTGTTGCTGACCTCGGTAGGAGGTCTTCTACTTGTTGGAAGGAAGCGACGTTGGATTTGGTTGGCACTTGGGATCGCACTCTCAATTTTAGCCCCGACCAGCTCATTCATTCCGATTCCCTTGGAACCCAAAGCTGAATTTCGGATGTATCTCCCGCTCGGGATCATCCTTGCTCTTCTCGTTGCTGGGTTGATGGGGATTCTTCGTGAAAAGAGAAGCTTTTGGATTGTGGCCGCTTTTCCGGCGATTCTTCTGTCGTGTGCCCTGGCTACGAGAATCAGGAATGACGACTATGGCTCCGCCCGTTCACTCTGGAGAAGTGTGGTGATTCATCAACCAAGAAATATCAATGGCCTTTCCGATCTTGGGTTGTCGAGCCTGTCAGAAGGTGAGTTTTCTGAAGCGTCGGAGTGCGCAAATAAGTTAATGATCCTAGGTCAGGAAGATCCCGTCGCTTTATCCAAAGGATGGCACCTCACTGGGCTGGTTGCACTTGAGGCGGGAGAATCTAAAAAGGCTCTAGAGATCTTCAAAACCTTCAAGGAGAGGGGATTTCGAGTGAAGAGCTTGGATTTGGACATGGCCTTGGCTCTGGCTCGCTGCAGTCGTCTGCAAGAGGCTCAGAGACATCTCGACACAGCAAGGAAGGAATACACCGAGGTTGATCTCGATATGCTATCGGCTTCGGCAGAACTGGACGTGTATGCCGGAAGGAGAGAAGAAGCACATGCTAAAATCGAGACACTAACAACCCTTGCTCCTAGTGCGAGGCGAGTTCGATTCTTGGAATCCTTGGTGCAACAAAGATTCAATGATGAACAGTAATCGATCAGATGGCCCCTTGCTCAGTTTCGTATTTCCTTGTCTGAATGAAGAGGAAACACTGCAAAATTGCATCAAGGAAGTTCGGGATGCCTTGAAACCTTATGATTGGAGTTATGAGATCATTGTTGCGGACAATGGTAGTGAAGATCGTTCACCTCAAATTGCCCTGAATGAGGGTATCAGCCTCGTAGAAGTGCTCCCCCAAGGCTACGGGGCTGCTCTGCAAGGCGGAATAACCGAGAGCAAAGGAAAGTGGGTGGCTTTTTGCGATGCAGACGGCACCTACTACTTGGAAGATCTTCCCAAGATCCTTAAAAGTGCTGAAGAATCCGATGCTGATATGGTTCTAGCCAACCGCTTTGGTCCTCGGCTTTCCTCACGAGCCATGCCCCTACTTCACCGCTATCTGGGAACTCCTCTGCTCGCACTGGCAATTCGTCTTCTTCACGGAAATAAAATCAAGGACTGCAATTCGGGATTCCGATGTCTGAAACGCGAATCTTATTTGAAGTGGCAGCCCAAATCGATTGGAATGGAATTTGCCTCGGAGCTCCTCATTCGGGCAATTCAGGAGAATGCTAAGATCATTGAAATCTCGTCCGGACTGCGTGTCTCACCGCGAAAGAGAGAATCCAAGCTTTCAACATGGCGGGATGGGATGCGCCATTTACTGGAGATTCTTTATCACGCTCCCAGGTTCTTTGAGCGTATTGGATTTTTGATGATCATAATAGGATTTTTTGGTCACCTTACCTCTCTTCTATTCGGAAGGATCAGGATTGGGAATATTGAGGTCATGGATGTTCATACCCGCATTCTATTTTTGGTGCTTCGGGGAATTTAGTGCGTGATTTTGGGGCTGAGATCGAGTTTCCCACAGCTAAAGAGGATACGATTCCGGTAGTTTTCAAAGTTTCGAAAGCCTCGCGCTGATGATTTGATTGATTGGATC
>Ga0209702_10003129_pt1 | contig 26759 bp, 21 predicted proteins | sample FRY01_FD_187210 | JGI IMG/M metagenome (GOLD analysis project Ga0209702, IMG submission 187210) | Freshwater microbial communities from Lake Fryxell liftoff mats and glacier meltwater in Antarctica - FRY-01 (SPAdes) (version 2) | ecosystem: Environmental > Aquatic > Freshwater > Ice > Glacier... | reverse complement strand
AAAAAAATTAAAATTAATTCCATGTTCACTTTTTTGGGTCAACAAGTTGACCTAGGTGAAAACAAGGAGCTTTGGAACTTGTCATCCTTAACAGACCTAACTAGCATTATTACTTTGTATAATCAAATGAAAACGTATGATAAGATGCCTAGAAATGCCACACAAGCCTGCCTAACATTATTATCGGGTCTTTCTGAGCTAATTTATTTTCAAAATAAGAACTTTTTGAATCTGAGGTATCAATTAGAGTTTGCAAATGTGAAAGACGATATTTCAATAACAGAAGCAAATCAGTATTTAACCCAAATTTCAAAGGGCAATAATACTAAGAACCATATTAAAGCAGTAAAAGACACTTTGGATTTTCTTTCTAAGAATTTTTACTATATATATGCTGACATTCCCGACGAAAACGATTTAGAACTAACTAAAGGAAGACGTGTAGATGCAGAATCATTCACAAAAACAGCATTAAAAGATCTTAAAATATTCACAACTGGTAGCGCGAAAAAAAACCAAAAAGACAAGAGTTGCAAAATTGATTTCTCTGCAATACAAAATGATTTAATAAATGTTGGTGGACATAGTTACGGTAATCCTTATGATAAGTTAATAATAGCCATGCAATTCTAAATTATTAATTCTCAAAACCAAATTTCAATAAAACAATATCTCCCTGAACCTCATCCATACTGATACTGATCATATTTGTTGACAGGATAAATTCCTGAACATCAACTGGTGTATAATTTGAATAATAGAGCATATTGAAGAAAACATCACATTCTGAATCTCCAAAAGAATGCAATGTCAATGAGTTTATTGATTCCACATTATTCTTATCCGATTTTATTTTTGAATTCCTAACAGGCTCAATACATACCAATGGAGATAATCCGCCAACGCGAGTTGCAAAGAAATTGAGATCTTCCATCTGAATCTGAAACTCTTTGAATTCCATGGAAGTAGTATCAAATTGATTACGATTTGCTTGATCAAGCCAATCAAGCAAACGATTAGGATTTGCCCTGTATTCGTTGATCAGATTCAAGAAATCTTGCTCTAAGCTATTTTGGCCTTTTGACGAGTGGGATCCAAACAAGAAAAATATAACTAGAATATTAATCAGTAAGTTTTTCATAGCGAATCTATTATTATAGTTATTTTATAATTTAAAGCATGGGCACTTTTTCACTAAATGAGACCCAAATCTTTTGCCAGTATTTTGTCTTTACTATTTATAGGATCATTTAGTAGCCATTCATAGTCTTTAAAAGTAAATTTTTCATGTCTTATGTTAGCCGTGGCAAAAAACACTACTTCGTAATCGATTCCTTTTGCATTTTCATATAATCTGTAAACCGATGATTGATCTTTGCACATCTCCAAAAAGATATCTTGCAAGCCTAGCAGTTTAAAGCTCGTATTTTCGGTGATAGCAGTCCATGTAAAATACTGCGCTACAAATTCATGCAATTCAGTATTGAAGCTTTTGTAAAACTTGTTCCTTTGAATTTCACCATGTATTGAGTCACATGGTAACCAATGAAAAACCCAATGAGAGAGTTCGTGAATTAGTATTATTCGAGTTAATTTATTGAATAATTCTTCAACTGGGACATTTTTACCCTGGCTTTTAATTAATTTCTCCGCATACTCCCAAATAGCATTCGGATACATAATGATTCGTCCTTCTTCTTCCCAATGAGAATCTTGGCTCTTATAACATCCAAGCAAATCAAATATATTATCATTATTTATTTGAGGTTTTTCATCACTCCAATTAATTGAACACGTGAAATACTCTCGATGTCTATTTGAGAATAATGGGAATGCCTCTGGGCGCCACCACTTACTATTTGAAAGAAAAGTCATGAATGTTGCTTTTGTTTCGAGTTCTAAATCATAAAGTTTTTCTAATGTTATCATATTACTTGGGATTAAAAACGACTATTAAAATTAAATAATTCTAGCTTTTCTGTTTACGATTATTCTTAGAGCCCGTCTCCGCTCGTCACTCGAAGATACTACAATAATAATTCAAGGCTACGCCAAACCATAGCGTAGCGATAATCAAAATGTTCTTTTACAAGAGGTCTATACAAAATTTTAGATACTTTAGCGCTTTTTATATTTATCCAACATGTCCTTAATGGTTCCAGTAATTTCTTTTCTCAAGAATACTGGCTCCAGCACTTCCACTTCCGCACCTTGCATCAATATGAGCTGTTTAAACTCGTAGTTTATTTTAATAAAGAACTCAAATATGCAATAGGAATCTGTTTCTTCTAACAGCTTTTGGGAAGCATCCCATGGCAGCGTTCGTATGTAATCGGATTGCATCTTGGAACTTTTTATTCTTACTATTTCTGCATCAATCGAATTCAACATACTTACACCATACAAACTTGAATACAATTCATCTGCTTGTATTAATTTATTTTTTGGCGCGTGAAGCTTTACTATCTCCACCGAAAGAATACGGTCCAACGCTAATGTTTTATAATGATCATCATTGCTGTCAAAACATGTAAGATACCATCGGTACCTGAATTGCTTTAATGCAATCGGATAAACATCAAGCACTTTGTCTCTCGAAGAATCAAAAGAAGGTCTATAAGCTACCCGAAGTCCTTTAGAACCGATACATGCTTTCAGCAATAAATCAAAATATTCAATTCCTGAATTGCGGTCAGGGAATATGGGCGAATCCGTAATTACAAATGATTTATTTATTGTCCCTTGCTTCCCTGCAAATATGTTTTTATTAATTGAATCAGTAACCGTTAGCCTATCTACATGCTCATAGATCTTATCAAAATTATTTTGTGACCTGTCCCCTACCTCATAGACTTTTCTGTTTTTACTGTATTGAATATCGATATCGTATTTTGAACGAATATCCAATAAATCCCTCTGGATTGTGCGCAATGAAGTGTTATCATAATCTTCCCTAATCAACTGACTAACAATCGCCTCTAAGGAGCAAGGTCTACTTTTTATGATCTCTATAATTCTTTTATGTCTACTTACTAGGTTATGATATGCCACAATTTTTTTTCGAATATAAGTGAACTGTTTTATTCTGACAAAATTTAGATAGCATCAACCTGTCTTTTTCAAATCGTGCCTCATCCGTTCGCTTATCAGCAGTGAATTCCCATTTGATGTCCTGTCTAATTGCATTTGTAATTTTTGCCTGTATTGGACTTCAGGCAAATCCGAACTAAACCATTTTAGTGAATTTCCTTGTTCTGTATGCTGATCAAAAAGCGATCGTAATTCCTCATTGCTTATTGTACGTTTGTTGCTCAGGTGCTTTGCTAATTCTAAAAGGAGCTTTTTATATTTAACCAATGTTTCGTTTGCAAGCTGACTGGCCTCTTCAATCATAAGATGTGCTTCTTGTTCAATCATATTGATATTCGAAGTAACCGTATAATTTTGTTGAACAGAAGGAAAACCAAACTTCATTGGTACACTTCCGAAACCGGAACTTTTTAAAGCATGCATCACGAGAGCAGTTGCGTTTTTAATATCAGAATCACTGCCTAAGGTAACTCCGTCTTCCCCGAAAACAATCCTTTCCGCACAAAGACCTCCAAGGCGAACGGCGAGCTCCTTTCGAATCCAAATTTTAGAGCAGATGACTTGATCATTTTTTGATGTTAAAAAGCCTTCAGTTTCTCCATCTACGCTATTGGAAAATATAGTATCGGGCAGCTTTCGCATCAGAATCATCATTAAAACCGCATGGCCACTTTCGTGAACGGCTACCAATGCCTGCATATCATCCTTTTTTTCTTTCCTGAGTTTTTCCAGATTCAAAACAGGCTTTATTGCAAGTTCACCGAGCTTCTTTTTATTTTGAAAGAAGCATAATTGCATGTGCTCTTCCGAATATTTAATCGATGCATAATTAGACTTTATACAATTTGCTTGGCGGTACCATTCAATTCTTGATATCTGTGATCTAATTAACTGGTGAATAGTTGTAAATAGAGGTCTTGTTCCCTGAGCGGGATATACACCTTCTTGGTAAATAAGTTCTTCGATGGTTTGATCAAAAAGTAGTTTTAAATTTAATTTTGAAAGGATGTCAAGCTGTATTTTATTTAAGTGATTTTGAATTATTTTCCGGAAGGCAAGCTCGTTAAGAGCAGGATAAATAATATGAATATTACCTAGGCGTGCAATTTGCTCATTGCGGAAATACCTTTTAAGTACTTGTTTTATCTTAGATATATTGATTAAAAGTGATTGACGGTGGAATTCATCAGCATTCATATCTGGATTGAAATCACCGCTCATTTGGTACGCTTCATCAAGATTGCCCATAACGAAAATTAAGGCTTTTGTACAATCAACAGTTACCGGCCTGTATGTTCCCTCATGAAGACTTTGCAAAAACAAAAGTGTCTCTTGGCCATTCAATGTTTCAAGGTAACGTGTTAATTCATCTGTAGATGAAAACCTGTCTTTAAATTCTTGAAATATATTATCACGTAAGTCGTACCCAACAGCACATCTAGATTGCGTATCTGATTTATCACTTATATCTATACTATTAAAAGAACTCTTGCGGAAAATAGCAACATACGATTCCCAACCGGCGACCACATGCCCATTCTCTATTTTAACTCCAGCCTTGATTGCATATTTGAAATATCTTATAAATTCTTTAAACTCAAAACTAAAATGTGCTCCATATTTAGTTATTTGGAAGGTACCGGAGTCTAACAAATCCCAAACTACACGTAAAGCTGCGTTGTCAACCTCCTCTCCATCATTTTTTATTGTTCGGGCGTGCTGAAATTCATCCATCCCAATAATCAGAGGCAATCCATTACGATAATCGAAAATATTCTCGAGTTGAGTCCGGATAGACCATCTGTTTTCATTGGCTTCTGCTAGATCAAACCGGAAATAATGTTGCATTTCAATTAGTTGAGCGAATCGCTTCACTAAAGATGACTTACCTGTTCCTGTTAATCCCCATAAATTTACAATTACAGGACTTTCTTGCAATTCGGGAAACACATACCATGGGCTGACCACATCGAGCATCTGGTCAATAACATCGTCTATTCCAGCAAATTCAGATTTTAATATTTCCCTAGACTGTTCAAGCCTTTTCATTTTAAGATAAATCACATCACTTTTCACTTTAGTTTTCATAGGATAAAATTGAATTATCAAAACTAAATTGACACTCCGCCAATATGTAGCGTAGTTTATATCTTTAATTTTCCTAATAAATTAGTGCTCTGAATAGACCTTGCCTTAAGTTAAAGCATCATGAATCCGGAAGGGTAGAAGCTGGAGCATTAGAGGATTTTGGTTTAGGTGGAAAAATAGATATCTCTAATTGGTCGCTGGAGTTTTTCATCAAAGTAAAAGCTTATCAACTGTAGGATTTTAGGAATTCAGTAAAAGGTGTTCCTTTATTCAACTAAACAGCACCATGATTGAAGTTACGGCGTTTCAATTACCCAAGGATTTGCAGGTCAGTTTTTATTTATATGAATAAAACAATTCATATTCTTGTTACATTCATCTAAACTAAAGTAATCGGCGCTCTTAACACAAACATAGAAATCGCATATTTTTCAACCATAAGGCTTAAACTAATTCTCAACCATTTAACATACGTATGAAATAAACCAGAAATTACCTTGGAAAACGCAAAACAATTCTGGGTCAAAACACAGTTTCTTTGCCCTACTTTGTAAATAAAAAAGGTCTTTACGTATATAAAAAAAATCAAAGTATTACTGTTAAAAATAAGTATAATGAAATAGGAGAACCCCCGCCCTTATTGGGATTGTATCAACAAGTTACATCAAAAATACCTTACCTTTTTCCAGATGCTCTTCAAATTACAGGTAAAGAATATGCGGATAGAAAATCAATAATACATTTAGGTGGCGAAAGTTTTGACCTTAGAAAAACCATGGGGAATGCTATGACAGCAGAAACAAAAGGGTTGTTTGAAGAAGATGCTATTAATCGTATTGAAATAATTTGTAAAATAAAGTTAATGTTATATTATTTTACTCATTGTGAGTTTGGCAAATGGAAAACGGAATATTATTCAAAAATAAATTCTCATTATATTGATATGCTTGTAAATCAACTTACGAAGCAAGTAATTGAAGGAGACGAAGAACTTATTGATTGTTTTAATTGGTTATTTAATAATAATGTTAAACCCGCGAATTTCAGTTTTGAAAACCCTGTTTACATAATTAAAAATATCCCAAATACTAATGAAAAAGAATGGGAACAACTAATCAAAGTCTCTCTGTAGAATCTCCTGATGTCGTTGCACTATTCCGAAAAATGCTCATTTATAAAAGTAAACTGCGATTTTTAGGCCTTCTTACGCCTAATCAGAAGCCTCTATAGTTCAAACTCCTGACTCTGTGGACAGACACCAATTATGTTGATCTTACAGCAAATTTAAAATAGGCGTGATAACAAAAACTTTGAATATACTTGTCAATAATTCAGCAGTCCAATGATCAAATTTATTCAAGAATTAAGTCCCCCAACAGGAAGTCAAATGCTTGACAAAGCAAACCGGCTTGCGGCAAATGCACTGGCTTTACTCACTGTATATGGGATAGTATTCTTTTGCTTAGATTATAGCATGGGTTATATAAATACAGCATTTGTTAATCTAACCTTAACCCCTTTAGCTTTAATTGCAATATTCTTGTTAAAATCAGGCAAAGCCGTTTTAGCAAAAGTGATCGCATTTGTTGGTGGGGGAATAGTGATAAGTCTAATTAATTTTATGTTCGAAGCCTATACAGCCGTCATATGTTTCTTCATACCTCTATTGCTTAGCTTACAAGTTATATTCCATGACAAAGAGAAAATCTACAGTAAATCTCTACTAATTATTGGAATGATTGTGTTTGTCTTTCTTCTTTTCTCGGATTATCGAATCGAAGGGGCTTATGTTTTAAATTTATTGGATATCAAATATCAAATAGCGTTAAATCTACTTGGTTCAATGATATTTTCATTACTGATTGCTAATTTTATTCTTAAAGTAAATAGTGACATAAGTGCAAAGCTCCATAATCAGGGTAAAGAATTAATGAATAAAAATGCATTATTAAACTCAACTTTAGAAACAAAAGATAAACTTTTGGCGGTAGTGTCTCATGATCTAAGAAGTCCATTTTTAGCTATTGAAGCATCTATTGAAAATGTTAAGTGATCCAGATACTGAAGAGACAGAAAGACGAATGATTTTAAATAGTTTAAATAGAAAGTCAGAATCTACTTTAGCCCTTTTAAATAATCTATTATTATGGTCTCAAAGCCAAACCGACGCAATTAAATTCGAGCCAGAGCCTATTTACTTAGATGAGTTAGAAGTATCAGTTAATGGCGTATTACGTATTCTTGCTGAAGAAAAAAAGCTCACATTAAATATTGATTTCGAACCTGGAGTTGCAGTATTTGCTGATAAAAATATGCTTGATTCTATCATTCGCAATTTAATCTCCAACGCAGTCAAATTCAGTAACAATGGTAGTTCTATCGATTTAATTGGCAAATTCGAAGATGGATTTGTTATATTTACGGTACAAGACTACGGTGTAGGAATGAACGAACATGTTGTCAAAAAATTACGGCAAAAATCTCCATTTACAATCGATGGCACTCAAAAAGAAACAGGGCATGGAATAGGCCTCGTGTTAGTGCATCAGTTTATTAGCGCCCATGAAAGCGAATTACAAGTAAGCTCTGAAAAAGGAGAAGGGACTATGTTTCAGTTTAAATTAAAAGCGGTATCAGGATAATTATCTAACCTCAGCACCTGAATTAATTTCTCTTGCCGGTTGCACAAAGCAAAGCTTCCCTGCTTCATCCTCAGCCATTAAAATCATCCCTTGGCTTTCTATTCCTTTAATTTTTCTTGGTTCTAGATTCAGCAGAATACTGACTTGTTGTCCAATTATTTCTTCGGGTTTGAAATACTCAGCAATACCAGAAACAACGATTCTTTTATCAATTCCAGTATCTACTAATAGTTGCAATAATTTATCCGCTTTGGGGACTTTAATTGCTTCTAAAATAGTTCCTATTCGGATATCCATTTTAGTGAAATCATCAAAAGATATTGGAGCTTTCATGGGATTTATTTGTTTAGCAACTGCTGCTTGATTTGACTTTGATTGAGCTAGTTTATTTAATTGAATCTCAACTTCAGAATCTTCTATTTTCTTGAATAATATTTCAGGAATATTAACTTTATGACCCTTCACCAAACTAGAAACCATCAAATCATCCCATGAAAAATCTGGGGTTAAATTCAACATTTTTCTAATTCGAGCACTTGTATCAGGTAAGAACGGTAACAGTGCAATGGATAACCGAGCGGTGATATCAACACTATAGGCAATTATTCTTTCAATTTCCTCTTTGTCTGTTTCTTGATTTAATTTCCAAGGCTGAGCATCGGCTAGATACTTATTTCCGGCACGTGCTAACTGAATTGCTTCAATTAATGCTGACCTAAATTCATATCCCAACAATAACTTCGGTAAATTCTCATAAATGCGAGCAGTTGCATTTTCGACTTCTGGATCAGGATTAAATTCAGATGTTGGAACAAGCCCTCCAAAATATTTATGGGTTAACACCATCACCCTATTAACAAAATTCCCCAGAATATCTGCCAATTCGCTATTTACACGTGTTTGAAAATCCTTCCACGAAAAATCACTATCCTTAGTTTCAGGGGCAATTGAAGTCAAAACATAGCGCAATTCATCTCTTCTTCCAGGAAAATCTTCCAAATACTCATGAAGCCAAACTGCCCAATTTCTTGAAGTAGATATTTTATCTCCTTCTAAATTTAAAAATTCATTCGCGGGGACATTGTCTGGCAGAATATAATCGCCATGAGCCTTTAAAATGGCAGGAAAAATAATACAATGAAATACAATATTATCCTTACCAATAAAATGCACTAATTGACTATCATCACTTTGCCAATATGGTTTCCAGTCTTTACCTGTCAATTCTCCCCATTCTCGCGATGCAGAGATATATCCAATCGGTGCATCAAACCAAACATAAAGGACCTTTCCTTCTTCACCCTTTAAGGGAACTTTAACTCCCCAATCTAAATCACGTGTAATTGCTCGAGGCTGTAAACCTTGATCTAACCATGATTTACACTGACCATAAACATTTGATTTCCAAGAATCTTTTTGAGTTAAAAGCCAATCATTAATCCAACTATCTTGATATTTATCTAAAGGTAAAAACCAGTGTTTTGTACTTTTTTTAATGGGTTTATTCCCACTTAATTTTGAGCGTGGATTAATCAAATCGGAGGGACTTAATGACTTTCCACATTTCTCACATTGATCGCCATAGGCATTCTCATTAGCGCAATTAGGGCAAGTACCAACTATATATCTATCGGCCAAGAAGGTTTGTTCTTGCTCATCATAAAATTGCTCTGTCGTTTGCTCAATAAATTCTCCTTTATTATATAAATTCAGAAAAAACTCTTGTGCAGTTTCATGATGAATAGCTGCAGAAGTGCGGGAATAATGGTCGAATGAAATTCCAAAATCGTGGAATGCATTTTTCATCATTCCATGATATTTATCCACGACTTCTTGCGGAGAAATTTCTAAATCTCTTGCCTTTAAAGTAATTGGAACACCATGCTCATCAGAGCCACAGATAAACAAAACATCCTTTTGTATTAATCGAAGGAAACGTACATAAATATCCGCAGGAAGATAACAACCTGCTAGATGTCCAATATGAACTGGTCCGTTCGCATAAGGAAGCGCAGCGGTAACTGTGTAACGTTTTGGTGATTTCAAGAGCAACTATTTAGAGTCGCAAAGATAGACGATGTTTAATAACAGTGAATAGAATGCTCCCAACAAGAAAATCTGGCCACTATCTCGGTTCATACGTCAACTAATTTCGTAAAATGATTGCATGAATCTTTCATCAGATTCTCCTATTTTGCGTGAAAAATTAAAGATGTCTTCTCATCAGAAATTACGTAATAATTCTACCTGTCTAAATTGTGGAAGTAAAGTTAAAGGTCAGTTCTGTGGAAATTGTGGACAAAAAAATAGTGAGAGTCGACAAACATTCGGGCATTTAATTCAGCATTTTTTTCAGGATATTACTCATTACGAAGGTAAGTTCTGGAAAACAATGAAGTACTTATTGTTCAAACCCGCTTTTCTAACGAAAGAATATCTGCAGGGAAAAAGGATGAGCTATGTGCCACCTGTTCGGCTGTATATTTTCATAAGTTTTATTACGTTTTTCCTTCCATACATTCTGCCCGATTATTCTGAGTCACGAAACATGCAAATTCAATTGAGAATGAAGAAAAACGTGATTCTATTCTAACCCACACCTTCCACTTTTCAAATGATGAGGATGGTTTTAAATTAGTTATTCCCAATATTTATAAAACAAAAGCAGAAATAGACAGTGCAATAATCAACAAAAGCCCAACATCGTATAACGATTTTGATGCATGGTTCGATTATCGGTTTGTTAAAATGCAGAGATACACACCATTAGAGCTAGGCGATAAATTTAAAGAGTCGTTTTCGAAAAGTATGCCTAGAGCACTATTTGTATATATGCCTCTATTTGCTTTGGTTTTAGCATTATTTCATAGAAAAAAGAGATGGTTTTATTTTGACCACGCAGTATTCACTATTCATTATTTCTCCTTCCTTTTATTGTTTATTTCGATTTTCAACTTTATCGATTTATCTAAGTTTATTTTGCCCTCTTCTGCTATTGAAACGTATGATAAAATTGCATTCTTCTCTATTATCATAGGATTTCCTGCTTATTTATTTCTTGCATTCAAGCGTTTTTATGAAGACTCATGGAAATATTCAATAGTTAAATTCTTAGGTGTAGTTATTTTAAATCTCATTTTATTTACCATTGTCTTAGCATTATTAATTTTCTGGGCAGTAATGAGCATCCACTAAGACTAAAAGGATATATTTTATCAAAGTGATTGAATCGAATTAGGTATTATTAACATGTTTGCTTTATATCCAAACCTATCCTCTTTATTTGCTTTGGTAAATGATTGATGAGGATATTACATGGCTGAACACAACGATCTTGGCAAGCGAGGTGAAGAACTTGCTGCCGATTGGCTTAAAGAAAATGGATTTGAAATCCAAGAGTTAAACTGGAGAAATCGGTTTGAGGAAATTGATATTATTGCGATAAGAGATTCAGAATTAATAATTGTTGAAGTTAAAACCCGTAGTTCAAGGGCATTTGGCAATCCTGAAGATTCTGTATCCTTAAAAAAACAAAGGAATCTAGTAAATGCTGCCGAATGTTATATCAAGGAAAATAACAGCGACTTGAATACCCGTTTTGACATAATTAGCATCCTACTTTCAGCTGGAAATTCAGAGTTAACGCATATTCCATATGCCTTTAGTCCTTTTGATTGAATGCACTCTTTTTTAGGCTACTTTTGCATTTCCTAAAAAACGAAAAATCATGGCTAAAAAAGCCGACCAAGAAGAAAGCAATTCATCCGCTGTGAAGCAGGATGGAAAAGAAAAACCGGCAAGAAGAAATCTGCGAAAAGAAGCAAACGAATCATCGCCGGCACCAGAGAAGAAACGCGCAACGGCTAAATCCAGCGAAGCGGAACCGAAGAAACCAGTTCGTGAAAGAAAAACTGAAAAGAAGTTTGACGATGCTCCTCGTGAGAATATCAAACCTCAATCGTTTTCATCAGAATCTGATGGACCCAAAAGAGAAAGACCTCAACGGACTAACCTAAAGTCCGCTGGTTCAAAAGATTCGGACAAACCTTCACGTTTTACTAAAGACGACGGAGAAGAGAAATCGTTTCGCAAGCCATTTGAAAAGCGAGGAGATGACACAGGCCGCGTTGAAAGACCAAGAATAAAAACCGATCGCAAAGATTCTTATGGCGATAAGCCAAAATGGAATTCTGACAAGCGTGATGATAAGCCAAGATTTAATTCTGACAGAAAAGAAGGAGGAGATAAGCCAAGATTTAATTCTGACAGAAAAGAAGGAGGAGATAAGCCAAGATATAATTCTGACAGAAAAGAAGGAGGAGATAAGCCAAGATATAATTCTGACAGAAAAGAAGGAGGAGATAAGCCAAGATATAGTTCTGACAGAAAAGAAGGAGGAGATAAGCCAAGATTTAATTCTGACAGAAAAGAAGGAGGAGATAAGCCAAGATATAATTCTGACAGAAAAGAAGGAGGAGATAAGCCAAGATATAATTCTGACAGAAAAGAAGGAGGCGATAGACCACGATTTAAATCAAGTGATGATAAATCATACGACAAACCCCGTCGCACGGATAATCGGGATAACAAGGACGATTCGAAATCAAATACCAGTTTTGATAGACCTAAACGTGCCGATTGGAAAGATAAAAAGGATGATGGCAAACCTTCAAGAGATTTTGACAACCCTTCTGTTAGTAAAGGGCCTAGAAAGCCAGGAAATGACGAATGGTTAGATGATAAATCAGGCGATTTCAGACCTGTTGAGTCAGTAAAATATGAGCGCGGTTCTAAACGTGGTCCTGCAAGAGATAAAGATTCCGGGAATCAATCTGAATGGATGAGTGAAGTTCCGGCTAGTTGGAAGAAAAAGCCAACGTTCTCGAAGAAAAAGCGAGAGCCTACACTAGAAGAAAAAGACGGTAAAATCAGATTAAATAAATACATCTCCAATGCTGGAATTTGTTCTCGTCGGGAAGCTGATGAGCTTATTGCGAGCGGAGCTGTAAAAGTGAACGGGAAAATTGTTACCGAATTAGGAACAAGAATTTCTCCTGAAACTGATAAGATTCAATATGGTGATGAAACTCTTAGCAAAGAATTAAAAAGGTACTTGCTACTTAACAAGCCGAAAGATTACATCACAACTGCAACCGATCCTGAAGGCAGAAAAACGGTCATGGAGCTGATCGAAAAGGCTTGTAAAGAACGTTTGTATCCGGTGGGACGATTAGATCGTGCAACCACTGGCTTATTGCTGTTTACCAATGATGGTGAAATTGCAAGAAAACTAACGCATCCGAGCAGTGAGATCAAGAAAGTATATCATGTTACGTTGAGTAAAAACCTCAAACCTATTGATATGAAACGCATTATGGAAGGTTTGGATTTGGAAGATGGTCGCGCGGAAGTTGATTCAATCGATTATGTTGGAGAAGCCAAGGAAAAAAATGAAATAGGTATAGAACTTCATTCCGGTAAAAACAGAATCGTACGTCGTATATTTGAGCACTTAGGATACGAAATTGTTAAGCTCGACCGTACCTTTTTCGCTGGTTTGAACAAGAAAGATTTGCCACGTGGCAAGTTTCGCTTTTTAACAGAAAAAGAAGTTATTACGCTTAAAATGAGTTAAGTAGTAAGCATGGCATTGATTGGAAAAGCAATTAAGAGGGCGTTAACGCTACAAACTACGCTGCGAAAAGTAAGACGCAGACAAACAGCAGTTAAGAAACAGGAAAAAACCTTTCTTAAACTATTGAAGCGTGCTCAAGGAACTGCTTTTGGTAAACATTATAAGTTCGAGGAGTTCTTGCGAGCTCCCAACCCTTATGCTGCTTTCAGAAAAAATGTTCCAATTTTTAATTACGATTTGCTTCATGACCAATGGTGGCACAGAGCTATCCAGGGTGAGGAAGATGTGTGTTGGCCAGGCAAAGTTCAGTATTTTGCTCTAAGCTCAGGTACATCAGGTGCGCCAAGTAAGAAAATCCCTGTTACCCAGGCGATGATGCGGAGCATTCGAAGAACTAGTGTGCGCCAGATTTTGTCACTTGCCTACTATGATTTACCGCCTGAATTATTCGAAAAAGAAATTTTCATGTTGGGTGGATCAACCGATTTACAGTGGCGTTCAAGTTTTTTCGAAGGTGATTTAAGTGGAATTACTACTTCACAAATTCCATTCTGGTTTCAAGCTCATTACAAACCCGGAAAACGTATTGCTCGCGAACGTGATTGGGAAGAAAAACTAGAACAAATTGTACATTCAGCTAAAGATTGGGATATTGGAATTATTGTTGGTGTTCCCGCATGGATTCAAATAATCACCGAACGAATTGTTAAACATTACCAAGTAAAAAACATTCATGAAATTTGGCCTAACCTGAGCATATTTGTTCATGGTGGTGTCTATTTCGAACCGTATAAAAAAGGGTTTGAAACACTCTTAGCACGACCGCTTATTTACATTGAAACTTACCTTGCATCTGAAGGATTTGTAGCTTACCAGAGCAATAAAAACCGGCATTCTATGGAACTGGTCCTGAACAACGGTATTTTCTTTGAATTCATTCCATTCAATGATAAAAATTTCGATGAGGATGGGGTTGTTTTCGATAATCCACAAATAATTACGCTCGAAGACATTATTGAAGGTGTTGATTATGCTTTAATTATGTCAACCTGCGCCGGTGCTTGGAGATATATGATTGGTGATACCATCCGATTTGTCGATAAAGGTGCATGTGAAATTATTATCACAGGCCGTACGAAACATTACCTAAGTATTTGTGGCGAACACCTTAGTGTCGATAATATGAATCATGCCGTTATGAATGTGGCTGATGAATTAGGCGTGAATGTACCTGAGTTTTGTGTGGCTGGAGAAATTGACGATAAAGTATTCCGTCACAAGTGGTTTATTGGGACCGATTCTGGTATTAATGCAGAATTATTCCGCGAAAAACTTGATGAACAGCTAAAGCTAGTAAACGATGATTATGCCGTTGAACGCAGATCTGCCTTAAAAGAAATGCAATTAGAGATTTTACCTGTCAATGTATTTTACGATTGGATGAGATTCAACGGTAAAGAAGGTGGACAAAACAAATTCCCAAGAGTTCTCAAAAAAGAGCAGCTTGCACATTGGGAAAATTTCATCCAGGTGAATGAGGAATGATGGAAGGCGCTATTTGGAATGGGTTTATCATGGGGCTTGGCCTAAGTTTTTCTTTTGGTCCGGTGTTCTTTATACTCATCCAAACTAGCATTGATAAAGGTTGGCGCGAATCGCTCATATTCGATGCAGGTGTTTTAATTAGCGACCTAATTATCATAGCAGTTGCCATGATGCTCATATTTTCTATGGGTATTAACATTGACTTTCAAAATCCTGCTATTAAGTTTTGGTCGACCATGCTTGGGGCTGCTATTCTTATAATTTTCGGGTTGGTTTTGGTATTAAATCCAAAAAAGGACAACAGCCTAACAAATACCTCTGAACTTAAACAAGTTGCAAAATTAAGCTCAAGCTCATTGTTTTTTAAAGGATTAGGAATCAATTTTCTAAACCCTTCAGTTTTTTTAATCTGGTTTGGAGCTGTTCCGGCTGTAGCTGCAGGATTTGAAGGTGAAATGGACTTAGTTCTCACCTTTTTTGCTTCAACTTTGGTGTCTTATTTTGTGATTGATTTAGGTAAAATTTATGCTGCTCGAAAGCTAAAACGCTTCCTGACACCGAAAGCAATAACCGCGTTTCACAGAATATCAGGAATCATCTTCTTATCTATTGCAGCTTGGTTGATTTACCGCTTTTTTATCACAACTTGATTGAAAGACCGATGCTATTTTTCATGACAAAAATCTTATTTTATCATGAGCAATAGCATTTTTTCAGGCTAATAATATGTTGAATATTGTGGTATAGTTAATCCAATTCAATTTTAGTTAGGGTTCACTCAAAAAGTCAGAAATGCGGCAGATGCAAGGCACAGACATTGAAGATGTATATTTAATACTTCGAAATGGCTGTAACGAAGCAAATGCCGTATTTCTGGCTAGCTTAAATAGTAAATAATGAAAAATTCAATGCAATCTTGGTGCAAGGATTTTTGATGATACTCAATTAAATTCATGCATTAAAAATGAATAATTCAGTAAGAGATACCTTATTTAAAAGGAATTAAGCGTTTTTGAGTAAACCCTAGTTATGAAGACAGAATCAATAATAGACCAGCACTTAGCGCACGGTTGGTGGTTAAAAACGATTGATTTTTACCGCGATGAGATTAAAATAATGAGAGCACGTTTAGAAGAAGTTGCATCCAAAAACACGCACCAAGAGGTAGCTGTTCAAATTGAGCGCTTTCAAAATCAACTCATAATACAAACGTCAATAGCAGACCAATTAAGTCACGATATCAGAAAGCATGAGCAAGAAATTGCATCCATGGTGATTGAGAATCCTGTTGCATCTGACCACAGAAGAGCAGCAGTAACACCACAGCATGAAGAAGGAATGAGCACATTTGAGAAAATGTTCAATGATTTACGTCACGAATTCTTCCGCTTTTTAGCGAAAGTGATGTAATCTCTTAAAGAACTTGCCGAAGTTTCCTAACTGCTTCGCTAATAGACGATGCCGCTGCGATAGCCTCTTTGGTGCTGGTGTAAATACCAGTGCTGATTCGGATACTTGTATAGGCATCGTCTTCGTTTAACCCCATCGCCAGTAAAACATGCGAAGGCTCTGGCAACGCCGATGAACAAGCCGACCCGGAAGAAAAAGACAACAATGGAACCTGTGGAAAAAGTTTATCCGCACGAATTCCCTCAATACATATATTACTGGTATTCGGAAGTCGATTTTCGTCCCTAATCAGCAGGCATACTCCTTCTAATTTGAGAAGTTCAGATTCAAATAAATCTCTTGACTTGGCTAATTGAGAATGCCTTTCTATTAAATTATTCGACATTATTTCGGAGGCTTTTCCTAAACCGACAATGAGCGGAGTGGCTGGAGTTCCTGGTCGTAAACCTCGTTCATGACCGCCTCCAAACACTATGGGCACTAACTTAACTCTAGGATTTTTCCTGCGGATGAACAATGCACCAATTCCCTTTGGTCCATAAATTTTATGTCCTGAAAGGGCTAACAAATCAACGTTAAGTAAATTCACATCAACTGGAATTTTACCTATTGCTTGAGTGGCATCACAAATGACAATCACACCCTTTTCCTTAGCAAACTGAGCATATTTTTGCAAGGGAAGAATTCGGCCTGATTCATTGTTTGCAAGCATTCCAATAAAGGCAACAGTATCCTCTCGAAACGAATTGCGCACCACTAATTCATCAGGATAACCATCTGAATCGACTGGTAAATATGTGATTTCCCAACCATTCTTTTCCCAATATCCGCAGATATCTAAAACTGCTTTATGCTCGGTAGTTAATGTGACGATGTGTTTCCCTTTGCTTTCATAAGCTTTCGCTAAACCCTGAATTGCAATATTTAGCGATTCGGTTGCACCAGACGTAAAGATGATTTCGTCTTTCTCAGAACCAATTAGCTTAGCAACTCGCTCACGAGCAATATCAATAGCTTCGGCAGCGAGCCATCCATGTGCATGAGTTTTACTTGCAGCATTGCCAAAGTGTTGAGTAAAATAAGGCAGCATCGCCTCAATCACTTCAGAATGCATTGGAGTTGTTGCGTTGTAATCGAGATAGATGTGATTATTTAACATTGATTTTATCGTTTAACCACCTTGAATACCTTATAACCTCATCCTCATCTGTATGTTTAACGAGTAAGGCTAATAACTCATCCGCTTCAGTGCGCATACTTTTATTGGCAATACCATTTGGCAGCTCTGTACTTTTTGCAATTAACTGTAAAAGTGAAAGTTCCAGCTCATATTCTCCTTTCTCAATTTCTGTTTTAAATTCTCTGTAAATCTGGTCGAAGCGGTATTTCCAGAAATCGTAATCCTTTAATTCGTAACGAATAATTAATTCGGCAACTGCAATTTTAAACTTCAAAGCCACATCCGCCTTGGCGTAACTGCTCATTAGATACGTCTTGTTCAGGTTCTTAATTGCCTGATTGTAATTATTTAGATCGAAATAACTTGTTGCAAGATTCAGGTAAATGAAGAGCTCATAGAAAGGAAGCTTTTTTACATTCTCTAATTTTTGCATCTCATGAAGCAAGCGAATTGCCTCAGGAATATCGAAAGCACTGTAGTTATTCACCAATGCGTTATAGTAGAAAATCTCATACTTATCGAATAAAGCGCGATTGTATTCCTCCATTGCATCGTGTAATTGTTCGGCATAAGCCAAAGATTCTTTGACTTTATTATTCTTAAATAATGTATTAACGATATACGTTAGCATCTGAAGCTTCGTATCATGCGTGTTTTTAGTGAACAACTTTTCTTCGGAAAATGATTTCCAAGTTTGGAGCAAATAAACCTCGAGACTATGGTAATCTTTACGTTGTAAAAGTAGCTGACTCACCAAGCTGTATAGCTTAAAGCGCAAACGCGACGATTGTTTCATGGCCGGATCATCCATGAACTGATCGGTAATTTGCTCCAACATTTCGAGCAAGCTATTTTCTTTAGAACCAAAATTCTGGGTGATTTTCAAACGGTACGAAACCACTGCAAGCATATCATCCATCCGGCGAAGTCGCACCAAAGCCTCACTATTCTCCTTTCTCAGGGCAATGTATTCTTCAGGATTGATAACCAACATAGTGTGCGAAAGCTGGATAAATTCTCCATAAATAATATCGAGCATTTCGTGGTTCTCTATTTTCCTGGCTTTTTGCTCAGCTTTCTTAAGAAAATAAAGTCCAACTTCATGCTGATTCTTCGCCAAATAAATTCGAACAACTTGAAGCAATCGAGTTACTTGAAGCCACTCCTCATCGTTTTGATGTTGTAATACAAGTGCCGAATTTAAATCATCAACTAATCTATTCTTAAGGCGATAATAAGCGTTCTTATCGGTGTCGCCATATAACTGTTTAACGATCTTGTCATCGTTTTGGTCCCCTTTTTTACGAATAAAATCGAACAATCGAATGTCCTTTCTTATTTCACTACTTTCCTGGCGGTGTGCGAATATTTTATAGAAACGCACCTCTTCTTTGCTTAAGCCATCAACTATTTCAGAAAGTAGGTTCATAATGAATGTAGTTTTGAACGGGTAAGAATATGACAAGTTTACACATTTAGTTCGGAATGAAAAAGTTACTTTTGAAATACTAAGAACAAAATCTCGTCATGCCGCAATTAAATCACTTCAAAACACAACTATCTACTCTTATTAAGGGGGCGTTTTGCAGTGCACTAATTTTTGCGCTTGCGTTATTGGGTTGCGTTAACTCGGTAAATGCCCAGGGCTTGCTAATCAGTAATTTTATAATGCCCGACACGGTGTACATGAATTCATCAGTGCCTGTGCAGTTTACCATTACGAATGCGCAAGACACATCTATCTTGGGTAACCTTCAGCTATTCTTCAGAAACGAGACATTTAATAATGTTGAAGGACCTTTAGGTGGATTTGAAGCAGTTCAGTTCTTCGCGCCAATGCAGGATAGGAATTTTGCGACGTTCATGCCAATTGAACCGCAGTATTTTTTAGAAGGCGGAAATACAGTAGTGATTTGGCCTTCATTGGCTGGACAAGAAATTCCGAATGATTCTATTCGTAAAGAAGTCTATGTTTATTTCGTTAATAATGTTGCTGGAGCAAATTCATTGCTTAGTCGCGATTATATTATTCCGAATCCAGTTAGCGACAAACTTATCATCAAGCCTAAAAACAAGGCTGAAATGCCAAAATCGATTGCAATTTATGATCAATCGGGCCTCTTAGTTCTTGAAAAGAATCTTGAGAGTTCTGGAATAATGGATATTTCTATGGTTCCTGTTGGAATATTTATGGTGAAACTTAGTTTGAGCGATGGTAAATCGCATGTTACCAAAATGGTCAAAATAGTTCGTTGACAAATTCTCAACAAAAAGGCTTAATTCCTGTTAATCGTTCCTTTACTTTTGCCTCAAAACAGGGTCATGTCAAAAGCAACTGAACTATCTCCTTATTGCAACAATCTTTTCGAATATAGTCGCTTTGTAACTCGCGAAGTTTCCGTTGGTGGATTAATCATTGGTGGCAATGCTCCAATACGCGTTCAATCAATGACTACAACGGATACGCTTGATACCAAGTTAACAGTTGAACAAAGTATTCGCATGATTGAGGCGGGTTGCGAATTAGTTCGAATTACAGCTCCAAGCATTAAAGAAGCTGAGAATTTGGCAAACATTAAACGTGAGTTACGCTCCCGCGGATATGAAACGCCACTCGTTGCAGATATTCATTTCACACCCAATGCTGCCGAACTTGCCGCCAGAATCGTAGAAAAAGTGCGCGTGAATCCCGGAAATTACGCCGATAAAAAGAAGTTCGAGCACATCGATTATACAGACAACTCCTATGAAGCTGAGCTTGAACGCATCCGCAGCCGCTTCACACCTCTTGTAAAAATTTGTAAGGAATACGGAACTGCCATGCGAATTGGCACCAACCACGGTTCACTTTCCGACAGAATTATGAGTCGCTACGGCGATAGTGCTCTGGGAATGGTAGAATCTGCATTGGAATTCCTGAAAATCGCTGAGGAAAACAATTTTTACAACATCGTTCTTTCAATGAAATCGTCGAACACCCAGGTGATGGTGCAAGCCTATCGCCTGTTGGTAAATCGTATGATTCGGGAAGGAATGAATTATCCTCTTCATCTCGGTGTAACTGAAGCTGGCGAAGGCGAAGACGGTCGCATTAAATCGGCTACTGGAATTGCAACGCTGTTAGAAGATGGTTTAGGTGATACTGTTCGTGTTTCCTTAACTGAAGAGCCCGAATTTGAAATTCCAGTAGCAAAAACATTGGTTGCCCGATATCAAAACCGAGCTGGCCACAAAGCAATCCCTGTGGCTTCGAGCTGGCCGATAGATCCATACAATTACCAAAAGATCATATCCCGCGAGAGCGGAATTATTGGAGGCGAAAATGTGCCTCGCGTAATTGCTGATTTGAGTAAAACGAAAGTTGATAATCCAGCCAATTTCTTCGCGCTTGGTTACGCATATTCTGTTCCCTTAGATAAATGGAATTTAAAAGACACTGCCTGCGATTTTATTTATTTGGGAACGCAAGAAATTAATTTCGAAATCCCCGGAACGCTCGGTATTATTCAAGACTACGGAAGTTGGCAAAAAGAGAAGCCTGCGCATTTTCCTTTAATTCAAGCAAGCGAATACCTCACTATTGAAGCTCCTGAACATTTGCATTTTGTTGTCACTGATTTGCAACAATTGGATGCTGCACTTATTGCCAAGTTAAAGGCTAATAAACATGCGGTAATTATTGCAAAAACAGAGAACTCTCATGCAATGCCTGAATTAAGGCGACTCGCGGTAGAATGCATTTTAAAAGAGTTGAATTGCGCTGTAATTTTTCAACGAATCATTGAAGCTGAAGACATTACCGCTTTTCAATTGCATGCAGCCTCAGATATAGGTGGATTGCTCATTGATGGCTTGGGTGATGGCATTTTCATTCGTTCTTCGAATGATTCTATTCGTACAAAAGACATCAACTTGACAGCTTTTGGAATTCTGCAAGCATCTCGTGTACGGATCTCAAAAACAGAATATATTTCTTGTCCATCTTGCGGAAGAACACTTTTCGATTTGCAAGAAACTACCGCTAAAATTAGAAAGCGCACCGACCATCTTAAAGGCTTAAAGATTGGAATTATGGGATGCATCGTGAACGGTCCGGGCGAAATGGCAGATGCCGATTTTGGTTATGTTGGAACCGGTGCTGGCAAAATTACCTTATACAAAGGGAAAGAAGTTGTGAAGCGAAATGTACCTTCTGAGCAGGCAGTTGACGAATTGATTGGTTTAATTAAGGATAACCATAAATGGATAGAACCTGAGAATTAAACTCAATCTAGGTTCAGATGAAAGTATGTCAGCGTTGATTATCAAATTGGAGGGAAATAACTAATTTGCGTTAAATCCTACATGAAAACTGAGAGCAGGTTTAAAATGGATGTTGTTAATTATCAGATTTTTAGAATACATAATAATTAGAATTAGAAATTTTCTTACATTGGTAAGAGCTATACACTCTAACATATAAAAGCAGGTAACAAGTACTTATAAATCTTAGTAACACATAGCTTAAGAATAATAAATACTTAAGCCATGTTTAGAAGATACTCTGAAAGATTGCCAAAGCCGCTGCGCTTGGCATTGTGCGCCACGGCCTTCTTCTTGTTTTCAGTAGCTGCCAATGCCGCAAGCTATGTTTGGAACGGATCTGTGTCATCAGAATGGGGAAACCCGCTCAATTGGACACCTAACGGAATACCTGATTTGGGCGATAATGTAGTTATTTCAAACCAGACTAATAATCCAATTTTTGAGGAGATTAGTGGGTTAAATAATTTTACGATGAATTCGGGAACACTGAACTTGTCGGCATTTACCATGGTTGTTTCCGGAAATTTCAGCATAAACGGCGGTACTATCAGCAATGGTAATATTTCAATGACTGGTCCTGCCGTTTTTGCAGGAGGAACACTATCAGTTGGTATTACCTTAACATCAAGTTCGGTTCAGTTTAATGGAACAACTTTCAATAATGCTGTAACTGTTACTTTTAATGGCAGCAGCGACGCTACTTCAACGGGAGGATGCACTTTCAATTCGACTTTAAACCTTACTAATTCAGGTTCTGCTAATGTCACTTTGGCAAATGTTAACCCAGATACATATAAAGGAGCAGTCACATTTAGTAACTCTGGTTCAGGAATAATATTGGCATCGCATACTGCACTTGGCAATTCATATCAAGCCAATATCTCGTTTAACTCGACAGGCTCGAGTCTAGGAGTTAGATTAGGACAAAACGGAGGAACCTCAACCCTAACTGCATCGAATACATTGAATGTTGGAGGTAGCGGATTTAGTATTGGCGATTTACGTTTAAGATCCTTAACCACAAGCGGAACAACAGCTCAAGCCTTGACATTAACAGGAACTGCAGCAATATATATCGAGTCAGGAAATACGTTTGGAGGCAATGTAACCTTTTCATCTCCGTCGGTATTTATAAATGGAGCAACTTTTTCAGGAACTTCGACCATAAGTAAGACAGGAACAAGTTCAAACCAAAGCTTAGGTGGTAATACATTTACTGGCGCTGCAACGATATCAAATTCGGGCAGTGGTGATTTTATTTTAGGAGTTTCAAACCCGGATGTATTTAGCTCAACATCTGAATTTACAAATACAGGAAGCGGAACCTTGAACATTGCCCATTTAGCATCAGGCACATTGTTTAACGAAAATATTTTGGTTAATTCTTCTGGCTCTAGCCGAGGTGTTCGTTTTGGACAAAGCGGTGGAACTTCAGTTTTAGCTTCTGGCAAAACTTTAGGAATTGGGGTAGGCGGTTTTTCGGCAGGAAGTATTCGCGTACGCGGATTAACACAAAACGGCTCAACTGCTCAGACCTTATCGATCACCAGTGGAACGGCGCAATTGTACTTAGAATCAGGAACAACATTTAATGGTACGGTTGATTTTAGTTTTCCGCAGGTATTTTTAAATGGTACAACCTACAACAACACAACTACGATTACCAAAAACGGAGGAAGCGACAATACTGGATCCGGAGGAAATACATTCGCAACAACAGCTACATTAAACAACACTGGTTCTGGCAGATTAACTTCCGGAAACTCATCAGCCGATACATTCAATGGTGCTTTAACTCTTAACAGTTCTGGAAGTAGTTCCATTCAATTGGCTCAGGCTTCAAGCGGAACAGCGTTCAATCAAAATATCGTTGTAAACTCAACAGGCACAAGCACAGGAATCTTTTTTGGCGAAAGTAACGGAACATCCACCTTGGCGAGCTCAAGAACAATCACACTTGGAGGCTCAGGTTTCAGTTCAGGTAATTTATCGTTCAAAGGATTTACGCAAACTGGCGCAACTGCTCAAACACTCACAAGCGCAAGCGGAAATGCTGGATTAATCATAGGAACGGCAACTACATTTAATGGGGCTGTGACTTTTAGCAGCCCTAGATTATACCTCAACGGTGGAACCTTCAATTCAACAGCATTACTTACAAAAAATGGCGCCAACGGTGATATTAGCAATGGAGGAAATACATTTCAAGGAAATACTACAATTGTCAATTCTGGTAGCGGAGAAGTACTAATGGCAAATAGCGACCCTGACATATTCAACGGAAATCTAATTCTTGAAAACTCTGGTTCGGACGTTATTAATATGTCTTTCGCCGCTGGCGGAACAGAATTTAACGGCAACCTAGCATTAAATAGCATTGGCTCTTCAGGAGGAATTCGTTTTGGTCAAAATAGCGGTTCATCAACATTAGCTTCAAGCAGAACTATTACTATTGGTGCATCTGGTTATACGTCTGGCGATTTACGCTTATCAAATTTTACCCAAAACGGAAGCACAAGTCAAACATTAACCTCTTTCGGCAGTGATGTTGAAATGTATCTCGAAGAAAATTCAACGTTCAACGGAAATGTAACCTTCACGTGTCCTGGAATGTATCTCAACGGAACCACATTTAACGGAACTGCTACAATATCAAAAACAGGCACAGGGTTTAACTTATCCAATGGAGGAAACATTTTTAACGGAGTAACAAGCATTTCAAATACTGGTTCAGGAACTTTCATCTTGGCTGGATCAAGTGCTGACACTTTCAACGAAAATACTACCTTCCTTCAAACGAATGCATTTACATTGTATCCAGCATACAATATCAACTGCTCATTTAAGAAGAATATTTCAACTATAGGTTCTGCAACAGCCATTACCTTAGGAGCAAATGGCGGAAGGGTAACTTTGAACGGCACGACTGCGCAAGCAATTAATGGCGACGCGGCCCAAAGACCCGACTTTTACAATCTTACTATTAATAATTCGAGCGCTAACATAACTCTGAATGTACCAACAATAGTTTCGAATAACGCGATTTTCACAAACGGTAAAATAATTTCAAGTGGAACAAATCTTCTAACTATTGCTGACAATGCAACCGTTTCGGGAGTTTCTCATAGCAGCCACGTGCAAGGGCCAGTGCGCAAAGAAGGCAATGATGCGTTTACATTCCCGATTGGAAAAAGCAATTTCTATCGACCAGTTGCGATATCGGCTCCATCGAATGCCACTGACCATTTTACATCTGAATTCTTTTTTGCCGATTCTGATGTATCCTATACGCATGCATCTAAAGACCCTTCGATTGATCACTTAAGTCATTGCGAATTTTGGATTCTTGATAGAACAAATGGCTCATCGAGCGTTTCTGTAACCTTGAGTTGGAATAGCACAAGTTGCGGTGTGACCAATCTTGGCGACTTAATTGTGGCTCGTTGGAATGGTTCGATGTGGAAAGATCACGGTAACTCAGCAATAACAGGCAACACAAGCGTTGGAACTGTAACTTCTTCAGGTGCAATCTCTAGTTTTAGTCCATTTACTCTTTCGTCCAAAACATCTGAAAACCCCCTTCCTGTTAACCTGGTTCACTTTAGTGCAAATCCAAAAGATCGTGATGTATTGTTAGAATGGACAACCGTTTCAGAAACGAATAGCGATTACTTCATTGTTGAATCAAGTCCAGATGCGGCAAACTTCGAAGAATTTGCGCGTATCTCAGCAGCAGGAAATAGCAATGTTATATTGAACTATCGGTCATTAGACCATTCACCTTATCCTGGAGTTTCATATTACCGCTTGAAGCAAGTCGACTTTGACGGCAAATTCATGTATTCCCATATCGAAGCGGTGAATATGCCAACACTTTGGGAAACCGACATGATTATTAGTCCAAACCCTGTGGTAAATGTGGTTGATATTCGTTTAGATCCTGATGCATTCTTCTCTCCAACATTAGAGTTACGAGATTTGCAAGGAAAGCTAATTAACCGATATCAGATAGACAAGATAGATGTGCAAAAACCATTTCGCCTCGACTTAAGCAACCTTACCCAAGGAATGTACTTCATGCAAGTTTCAGAAAACGGAAACTCACTGAGTAAGCGGATTATTAAGAGGTAGAAAGTATCACTCTTCGGCAGGCTCAGCGTGACCTCGTATTGAAGCGGCTTACAGTCACATTGAGCCTATCGTTTCTTTTCAGTCACTTTGAGCTTGTCGTTTCTTTTCAGTCACTTTGGCCTTGTCGTTCCTTTTTCAGTTGCGCTAAGCTTGTCCTTTCTTCTCAATTGCTCTGAGCTTGTCGTTTCTTTTCAGTCACTTTAAGCTTGTTATTTCTTTTCAGTCGCTCTGAGCATGTCCTTTCTTCTCAGTTGCTCTGAGCTTGTCGTTCCTTTTTCGGTTGTTCTGAGCTTGTCGTTACTTTTCAGCCACTTTGAGCCTATCGTTCCTTTTCAGTTACGCTGAGCCTATCGTTTCTTTTCAGTTGCGCTGAGCTTGTCGTTTCTTTTCAGTCACTTTGAGTTTGTTATTTCTTTTCAGTCACTTTGAGCTTGTTATTTCTTTTCAGTCACTTTGAGCTTGTCGTTTCTTTTCAGTCACTTTGAGCCTGTCGAAAAGGGACTATATCTTTGCTCTCTTCGAGCAAAAGCATGCCGGCTACAATCGCTAAGGCGGGTTTTGTCATAGCTTGGAGAATGTGAACAACACTATAAATGGCGAATACTTGCACTAATGAAATAGTTTATTATACAGAATAAATAAATATTAATGGCGCCCCAAAAAAATAACTAGAATGTTATCACCCAAAAATTAATTTATTTAATCTTTTGCGATAAACATTAGATAGTATCGA
>Ga0209702_10003126_pt1 | contig 26767 bp, 24 predicted proteins | sample FRY01_FD_187210 | JGI IMG/M metagenome (GOLD analysis project Ga0209702, IMG submission 187210) | Freshwater microbial communities from Lake Fryxell liftoff mats and glacier meltwater in Antarctica - FRY-01 (SPAdes) (version 2) | ecosystem: Environmental > Aquatic > Freshwater > Ice > Glacier... | reverse complement strand
CGATTCGGACGCGACGTGGCGGGTGATCCGCGCTTTGTGTTTGACCTCAGGCGCGGGCGGGAGCCACGTCCTGCCACCGAGGCGAAGGTAAGGGCGTTCATGCTGCGACAGTTTTCGGCACGAGAGCAGGGCGTGGAGCCGTTGCCCTATGCGGCAAAAGGCAAGATTTCAGCGGGGAGCAGACGATAATGCGCATCATCAAATCACATGTGGAAGCAGCTTTGTTGCGCGGCATTGCGGGGGCAGCGCGGCTGGATGCCGACGATAGGGAAAAACCCATTATGATTGTTGAAGAGGTGCTGACGGAGGACTGGGCCAGCGCCACGTTCCTAGGGGCGCGCATTACCATCGCCCTGCGATTTGAGGGTGAGGCGGCGGCTGTGGAGGCGGCGTTTGCTGAGCTTGGCGAACGCTTGCAGGACTGGGAGTTCCGGCTTGCGGGCCAGATTGTTGCCGATATAGGCCTAGTGTCTGGTGCAGATGGCACAGAACAGCTTGGCACTATTGTGCCCAAAGACACTGTACCAAATCTCGCCGCCGTGCCGAGCCTCGGTCCCTCCACCGTGTCCCGTCCTTTTGTTATCGAGGCGCTCACAATTATTGATTAAATCTTAATAGTCAATCGCCTATTTTGCATTTGTAAGGTCGATAAGCCGCTTTAGGGTCTGCCTCGTAGCCTGTGTTCACGCACCGTTGCGTGGCGCCCTTGGGGCGGCTATCCCCATATGATGAAGAGAACGACTGGCCAAGACCCTGCTCACACCTCCAGATGGAGGGCCGCCACCAAGCTGGTGCGCGGCGGCACCGCGCGCTCGGAATATGGCGAAACATCGGAAGCGATATTTCTGACCAGCGGTTATTGCTATGACAATGCCGAGGAAGCCGCGGCCCGCTTCCGGGGCGAGCGTGCCGGCATGACCTATAGCCGGTTGCAGAACCCTACGGTGGAGATGCTGGAGCAGCGGCTGGCGCTGATTGAGGGCTCGGAAACGGCGCGCGCGACGGCCAGCGGCATGGCCGCCATGTCTGCGGCGTTGCTTTGCCAATTGTCTGCTGGTGATCATCTGGTGGCGGGCCGGGCGTTGTTCGGCTCCTGCCGGGTGTTGGTGGACAGCATATTGCCGCGTTTTGGCATTGAGACCACCACTGTAGATGCGCGCGATACGGACGCCTGGGCCAAGGCGCGGCGGCCTAATACCAAGGCCTTTTTCCTTGAAACACCGTCCAATCCCGGCCTTGATATCTGCGATATTCGGGCCATTGCCGATATTGGCCATGATGCTGGCGCTACGATTGTGGTGGACAATGCCTTTGCCTCCCCGATTGTGCAGCGGCCTTTGGAACTGGGGGCTGATGTGGTGGCCTATTCTGCCACCAAATTGATGGACGGGCAGGGGCGGGTGCTGGCCGGCGCGGTGCTTGGCTCCGAGCAATGGATGAACGATGTGTATCTGGCGTTTGCGCGCCATACTGGCCCTAATCTTTCGCCGTTTAACGCCTGGCTGATTTTGAAGAGCCTTGAGACGCTTGATCTGCGGGTGCGAAGGTCTTGCGAGAATGCGATGAAGCTGGCGGTGTTTTTGGAAAGCCGGCTGCCGCGCTTGCTCTATCCGGGCTTGAAGTCGCATCCCCAGCACGCGCTGGCGATGCAGCAGATGAGCCTTGGCGGCACCATTTTGGCGCTGTTTGTTGATGGTGGCCGCGCTCAGGCCCATGGTCTACTTGATGCGCTGGAGCTGATCGATATCTCCAACAATCTGGGCGATTCGCGCACGCTGATGACCCATCCCGCCACCACGACCCATGCCAGTGTGAGCGCTGAGGTGCGCGAAGAAATGGGCATTACCGAGGGCATGTTGCGGCTGTCTGTTGGCCTCGAAGACCCGGACGATCTGATTGATGACCTTGACCGGGCCTTGCAGCGGGTGGGGCTCTGAGATGCAGCTCAGTGGTTTCTTTGCTTATGCGCAAACCACGGGCGATGTGACGATTCGCGTGGCCCCGCGATTTCTTGCTGAGCAATCTGATGCAGAGGCCGGGTGCTGGGTGTGGAGCTACCATGTTCGCCTTGAAAATAACGGCGAAAAGCCGGTGCAGCTGCTGCGCCGCCATTGGTTCATTACCGATGGCAAGGGCCAGATGAGCGAAGTAGAGGGCGAAGGCGTGTTGGGCGAGCAACCGGTGATCGAGCCCGGCGGCAGCTTTGATTATATCTCCGGCTGCCCGCTGCCGACGACCAGTGGCCAAATGGTGGGCACTTATCTCATGCAGGTTGATGACACATGCTTTGAAGTGGCGATCCCGGCGTTCAGTCTGGTGCAGCCGGCCGGGGCGGCCTGAGCGCGGCGGGCTGTGAAGCGCACCCATCTTCCTTTGAACGCGCTGCGCGTGCTGGATGCCGCGGCACGGCATTTGAGCTTCACCCGCGCGGCTGATGAGCTGGCGGTGACGCCGGCGGCTGTGGGCCAGCAGATTCGCGCTTTGGAAGAGACGCTCGGGGTGGTTATTTTTCGGCGGCTGGCGCGTGGGCTGGAGCTTACGCCTGAGGCGCTGCGGGCGCTGCCTAGCTTGCGCGAGGGGTTTCGGTGCTTTGAAGAATCTGTGCGGCTTTTGCAGGAGGGGCAGGCGTCTAATGTGTTGACCATTGCGGCCCCGCGCGAGCTGGTGGCGAAATGGCTTTCAGCGCGGTTGGCGGCTTATGGGGCAGCATCGCCGGGCAAGCGGTTTGTGCTGGTGGCGCTGGACGGCCTGCCTGATTTTTCGGAAGCCAACCTTGATCTTGCGCTTTATTTTGGCGGGGAGCCGGACGCCGAAGGGGTGCATGGCCGCACGCTTGGTGATGAGGTGCTTCAGCTGGTGGGGCATGCGGACGCTGCGGGCCAGCCGCGCATTGCCCATCCGCTGGATGCGGACGCCCTTGATGGCGAGGCGCTGGGACTGAGTGTGCCTGATGCCGGGCTTGCGCTTGATGCGGCGATTGCCGGCCTTGGGCCGGCGCTAGTGCCGGGGCTGCTGGCGGGGCCGGCGTTGGCTAGCGGCGCGGTGACGGCGTTGGCCGAGCCGGTGCCGGCGGCGCACAGCTGGTGGCTGGTGGCGCCGACGCCGCAATGGCGGCAACCCAAGGTGCGGGCGTTGGTGGCGTTTTTGACCGCTTGAGGCGATGAGGGCTGCAAAGCTGATAATTGCACATTCATAAACTCCCCGCTAAATACAGGCTTCCAAACCAACCGCAGGACATTCCATGATCAAAACCATCCTGATTGCTGCCGCTGCCCTTGCAGCCGTTCCCGCCGCTGCGCAGATGCCCAAGGGCGATGCTGCAGCTGGCGCTAAGACCTTTGCCCAGTGCAAGGCTTGCCATGTTACCACCAAGGGTGTGAACCGCGTGGGGCCGTCGCTTCATGCTGTTGTTGGCCGCAAGTCTGGCTCGGTGGCGGGCTTCAAATATTCCAAGGCCAATGCTTCAAGCGGCGTGACTTGGGATGAAGCGACGCTGTTTAAGTATCTGGAAGCGCCGATGAAGTTTATGCCTGGCACCAAGATGGCGTTTGGCGGGCTGAAGAAGCCACAGGACCGGGCCAATGTTATTGCGTATTTGAAGACGCAAAAGTGAAGTGCGGCGCGGATTTAGCGTAGCTAAATCCCGACTCGCACGAATTCGGCCAGCGAGGCGGAGAGCTTCGCTGGCCGAATTCGTCTGACATAAGCCCCGGCTTTGCTGGGGCCTTTTTTTTCTACCTGAATCCCTCATCCCCTGTTAGATCGCCCCTCATGCTGACCATCAACAACATCACCGTCCGCCTTGGCGGCCGCATCATCCTTGATGGCGCATCCGCCACGCTGCCGCCGCGCGGCCGCATCGGCTTTATCGGGCGAAATGGCGCGGGCAAATCCACGTTGATGAAGGTTATTGCGCGTCAGCTGGAGCCGGATAGCGGCAGCGTTGACATGCCAAAGGCGGCGCGGATGGGCTATGTGGCGCAGGAGGCGCCGGCCGGGCAGAGCACGCCGTTTGAAACCGTGCTTGCTGCTGATGTTGAGCGCGCCGCGCTGTTGGCTGAGGAGCAGCAGGGGGCTACGCATGAGCGGCTGGCTGAGCTGCATGAGCGGCTGATCGCTATTGATGCGTATACGGCGCCGGCGCGGGCTTCCCGGATTTTGATCGGTTTGGGCTTTGATGAAGCGGCGCAGCACCGGCCTTTGGATAGTTATTCCGGCGGCTGGCGGATGCGCGTGGCGCTGGCGGCGTTGCTGTTTAGCCAGCCGGATTTGCTGCTGCTGGATGAGCCGTCCAACCACCTTGATCTTGAAGCTACTATGTGGCTGGAAAACTTCCTGAAATCCTATCGTGCTACCATTGTGGTGATTAGCCATGAGCGCGATCTGCTGAACAATGTTGTTGATAATATCCTGCATTTGGAAGGCGGCAAGATTACGCTTTATCCCGGCGGCTATGATGATTTTGAGCGGCAGCGGGCGGAGCGGCTGGCGCAACTGGCCAGCGCGCGGGAGGCGCAGGCGACTCAGCGGGCGAAGCTGCAGGATTATATTGCCCGCAATTCGGCGCGCGCCAGCACCGCCAAACAGGCGCAATCTCGCCAGAAGGCGCTGGCAAGGATGCAGCCTATTGCTGAGGCCCTCACCGATCCGAGTTTGGTGTTTAATTTCCCTTCGCCGCAGCCGCTGAAGCCGCCGCTTGTGCAGCTTGAGGCGGCCTCTGTGGGGTATGACGGCAAGGCTATTCTGGACCGGCTGGACCTGCGGCTTGACCCTGATGACCGGCTGGCGCTGCTGGGCCGCAATGGCAATGGCAAGACGACGCTGGCGCGGCTGCTGTCCGGCCAGCTGCCGCCGATGACGGGCAGCAAGCATGCGCCGGGCAAGCTGCGGGTGGGATATTTCACGCAATATCAGGTGGAAGAGCTGGATAGCGATGATACGCCGCTGGAGCATATGAGCCGGCTGATGAAGGGCGCAAATCCTTCGCAGGTGCGCGCGCAGCTGGGCCGTTTTGGCTTTTCTGGCGGCATGGCGGAGCAGAAGGTTGGCAAGATGTCTGGCGGGGAAAAGGCCCGGCTGGCGCTGGCGCTGATTACGCGCGATGCGCCGCACCTGCTGATCCTTGATGAGCCGACCAACCATTTGGATGTTGATACCCGCGAGGCGCTGGTGCAGGCGCTGAATGATTATGAAGGGGCTGTTGTGGTGGTTAGCCATGATCGGCACATGATTGAAGCGAGTGCGGACAGGCTGGTGCTGGTTGATAGCGGGCGCGCTCAGGAGTTTGCGGGCAGCCTTGAGGACTATACCGATACGATCCTTGGCCGGGCGCCGGCGAGCGAGGCGGCGAAGGGCAAGGGCAACAAGAAAGAGGACCGCAAGGCTGCGGCGCAGGCTCGTGAAGCTACCGCGGCGCTGCGTAAGTCTACCAAGGCTGCAGAGGCCGAAATTGCACGGTTGACGGCGCGGCGGGCGGATATTGATCTGGCGTTGTTTGATCCTGCGGCGGCGTCTGCTGCTGATAGCAAGCGGCCTGCGTCTGAGCTGATGCAGGAACGGGGCACGGTTGACCGGGCGCTGGAGGCGGCTGAAGCGAAGTGGCTGGCAGCGAATGAGGCGCTGGAAGCGGCCAATAGCTAAACCTAATACTGACCACCATATTATAAGGACAAAAGCCATGCGCGTTCTGCGTCCCGTCCTCGCCGCTGCGATAGTGCTTTGCGCGGGCTGTGCCCCGGTTGTGTTGGCAAGTGCCGCCCCGTCAACGGCAGAAGCCGCGGCTACAATCCCCAGCCTTCTTGCCTTTTATGCCCGCCAGCCGGCAGTTGAGCGCATTCCAAAAACGGGCATCGCCAGCGTGCCGCCGGTGCTGGCCAAGGCCGGCGTGGTACGCTTTATTGTAAGTGATTGGGGCGGCGCGCCTTTGCCGGTCTGGCTGCTGCGCCCGGCGTCTGCCAAAGCCGATGCCCCGGTGATGTTCGTCATGCACGGCGTGGGCCGCGATGCAGACCGATATATGGCTGAATGGGTTGATATCGCCGCTGCTGAAGGCTTGGTCATCGTCGTTCCAGAGTTCACCACCGGCAGCTTTCGGGGCACGCGCGGCTATAATTTTGGCGGCATATTTGATTCCGAGGGCGCGCTTAAACCCCGAGAACAGTGGAGCTATTCCGCTATAGATGCAATCTTTGACCATGTTGTAGCGCGCGAAAAGCTCAGTGCCAGCACCTATGTGCTGTTCGGCCATTCCGCCGGCGCCCAGTTTGTGCATCGCTTTGTTCTGCTGGGGGCTGGTGCCAAAATGTCCCGCGCTATATCGGCGAATTCCGGCAGCTACACCTGGCCCCTGGGGCCAAATCTCTGGCCCTTTGGCGTATCTGACCTGCCCGCTGGTCTGTGGCAGCCGCGCATAGCTCTGCGCGCGCCGCTGCTGCTTATGCAAGGCACGGCGGATAATGATCCGGATTATCCCAGCCTGCCGCGCCAGCCTGAAGCCATGGCGCAAGGTCCGCACCGCTTAGCGCGCGGCCAGTCGTTTTTTGCGGCAGGTCAGCAAGCTGCGCGCGAGGCCGGTGCCCGGTTTGGCTGGAGCTGTGTGCTGGTGCCTGATGTGGGCCATGATAATGGCGGCATGGCGCCTTATGCCGTGCGGCTGCTGCGCGCGCCTGAGCTTCCGGTTGGCGGCGAATGCCGGTTGCTGGAGAAGATTAACGGCTAGATTGGCACCAATGTCCCAATACCCAAATCCCGGGTTTCCAGCCGTGTGACGCGGCGTGCCAGCTTCCAGATGCCGGCGTCGCGGACGATTTTGTCTTCGTAGCGGCCTGTGACCCAGAGGCGGCTTTGGCCTTGAATATTGGTGAGAAAAACCGCGAGGCTGGTATCGAGGAGCACCAGCGTATTGCTATCTTCCTCAATGATGCTTTGGCCAAGGTGACGCATCATTTTGTCTGGCCGTAGCAGATGCTCGGGCAGGCTTTCGAACAATGCTTGTAAGCTGTCATGCCCATGATCAAACCAGATCATATCCTGCTGAATATCCGGGCTGTAGACGCGCACCTGATATTCGAAATCTGCGGTGCAGAGGGCGAGAAATCCGGTGTAGTCGCCGCGATCGAGGCAGCGGGCGGCTATTGCGGGGAGTTGCGCGGGGATCATACTGAGGGCGCGCTGGCGCTGCGGCCCATGCGCTGGGACCATTCGGCGTAGAAGTTGCGGAGCGGCGCGTCGTCTTGGCCGGTGAGGCCTTCGTCTCGGGCGATGATCTGGTAGCGGGCGGCGTTGTTGCGAAAACTGGCTTCGCAGGCTTCGGCGGCGAACATGTCTTCGGGCACGTTGCGGCCCATGGGGCCCCAATATTGGTTGAAATGGCGGTAACGGACGCGTCGGTCGGCTTCGCTTTCGCCTTTGAGGCCGAGGCCGCGCATTTCAAGGATGGTTTGCGATTCTGAGAGGGGGATGACGGTATCGATACGCATCACCGTGCCGCGAGAGAGGATAGCGCTGCCGGGGAAAAGCACGCTGAAGCGGAAATCGCTGGCATCGGTGTTCGGCAACGGCGGCACATCGGTGCCGCGCCCTGTGAAGCCTTGATAGCCTTCATAGCTGGCGAGCATTTTGCCTGAGCCGGCATGGCCTTGGCCGAAGATATTGATACGCCGGTCTGCCATTGGCATGGCGTTCATCTGGGTCTTGCGCAGCACCACGTGCATATATTCATGGTAGAGGTCGAGATTGGTTTCCTGCCAGGCTTTCCAGTTACAATTCAGCACGCTGCGGGAATAATGGAAGGTTTCCAGCGGGGCGGCGCTCATGATCCCTTCAAAATGATCCAGCGCGTCCGCCAGGAACGGCTCCAGACCCGGTGCTGCATCATCCATGTTGATGAACACCAGCCCGAGTTTCACTTCGGTTCGCACGGCGCGCAGACCGAGCTGGCCTTTGTCCAGGCCGCTTTTCTCATAGCCTTCGGCGCGGGACACGCCGATGCAGCTGCCGCCGGCATCATAGCTCCAGAGGTGATAAAAGCAGGTGATCCGCCGGGCATTGCCGGAGGGCTCGCTCAGCAGCCGGGCGCCGCGATGGGAGCAGGCATTGATGAAGCTGCGGATCTGGCCATCGCCGCCGCGGATGCAGAACAAGGGCTGGCCGGCATGATCGAAGCTGCGGTAATCATAGGCTTCTGGCAGTTCGCTTTCATGGCAGACCAGCCGCCAGCTGCTGCCGAAAATGGCGGGCATTTCAGCGGCGAATATTGCGGGATCATTATATACCGCGCCAGCCACAAAGCCTTCAGCCGCGATTTGCGGGGGTTGTTCCCAAGCGCTTGCGTTGCGTGCTGCCATGGCGGCTCTCCCGATCGTCTCACCTTAGGTCATGAGGTGAAGCCGGTGTTTTGCAACAGAAGCGTGCAGGAAATCAATGACCGCGCGCACTCTAGGCAGATTGCGGTAGTTGGAATGAATGGTCAGCCAATAGGTTCGCATCTCCCGCACTTTATCGGGCAATACTGCTACCATCCGCGCATCTTGGGCGGCGGCAAAGCCGTGTAACAGCCCGATCCCCAAGCCGGAGGCGACCGCGATATGTTGCACCGTGATAGAACTGCTGCGCAGCGCAATCCGGCTTCCCTTGGCAATATGATCAAGCACTTTGAGCTCGTTAAAGTCTACCAGATCAGTGACGGACCAGACAAAGCTATGCGCCGATAGGTCTGCTACGCTCTCGATTTTGCCATGCTGATCTAGATAATCTTGGCTGGCGTACAGCCCCAGCCAATAGTCAGCCAGCCGCTGTGAGACCAGATTGCCGTGCATCGGCCGGTTTAGGCCCACCAAGATATCCGCCTCGCGCGCGGCCAGGCTGAAGGCCTTGGTTTCGGGGATCAGGCTCAGCTCAATATCAGGATAAGACTTTATAAAACTAGCAACTTCTGGCGCGATGATATAGGTGCCCAGTCCCGCGGGTGTGGCGAGCCGCACCGGCCCAGCCAGCCGCTCATCAGCATGGGCCACATCTTCAGCGGCCGACAGCATCTCCTCTTCCACCCGCATGGCATGGCCGAGAAGCCTTTTACCTTCCAGCGTCAGAGCTACGCCGCGCGGGCTTCGGTCCAGCAGCCGGCTGCCCATTGAGGTTTCAAGGCTGGTGATCCGCCGCGCCACCGTGGTGTGATCTATGCCCAGCTTTTGGCCCGCCGTGATAAAGCGGCCGCTGCGCGCAACGGCGAGAAAGACTCTGATATCGTCCCAGTTCAGCATAGATACCTGCGCATATTGGTTGTGCGTCTGTAAGGGTAGGAGGCTTTACACTTCAATGCCATACTTACCTCACGAGGTGATAGACCATGATTATGGAAACCCAGTTTGCTCATGCGCAGCTGCCACCGGCGGGCGCGGATGATCTGGCGCGCCAGGCCTTTGTTCAGTCTTTGAAGCTGCATCTTGCCCGCAAAGTCGTGCCCGAGATTGAGACTATTTACAAAAATCGGGTGGAGCCGGCTTTTGTGAAAGCCCATGGCCGCGCGCCCGCCACACCGCATGAGGTGAAGGCGGTGATGGACGGCGACTATTATTACCGGCTGTGGGGCTCGCTTTATCGCACCGCGCAGGAGTTGCTGTGGAATTCCGTGCTGGAACCGATCAGCCGCCATGCGCCCGAACTGGCGACGCGCGCGCGGATAGAGGCGCCGCTGGGTTCGCTCACGCTTGATCCGACGCTGGAAATCCCCCGTTATGTGAGCGCGGTTGATATTCATTGCATGCCCGGCGGCTATCATAGCGAGAGCTTTGAGGGCGATGTCACTGCCGGCGCGCTCTATGATCGCGGCGTGCATCTTTATGGCATGGGCGGCCTTGGCCCCAAGGAAGACCGGATGGGCCGGATTATCAGCAGCTTTCTGCAGGAGCGCTTTCCTGAACTGGCGACGCTGGGCCGGCCGCTGCGTATTCTTGATCTGGGCTGCACAGTGGGCCATTCTACATTGCCTTATGCGACGGCATTTCCGGGCGCTGAAATTCATGCGATTGATGTGGGCGCGCCGGTGCTGCGTTATGCCCATGCCCGGGCCGAAGCGATGGGGGTGCCGGTGCATTTCCGGCAGATGAATGCTGAGGCGCTGGATTATCCGGATGGGTATTTTGATCTGGTGGTGTCCCACATCCTGTTCCACGAGACGTCCAATCGGGCGATCCGTAACATTTTGAAGGAAAGCCACCGCGTAGCCCGCAAAGGCGGCGTGGTCGCGCATGTGGAGATGTGTTTTCTGGCCTCGCTGACCCCGTTCAATGGCTTCATGATGCTGTTTGATGGGCCTAACAACAATGAGCCGTTTTGGGAGACCTATCGCAAGATGGACCCTAGCGAGCTTCTTGCTGAGGCTGGTTTTGCGCCGGAACAAAGCTTCTTCCAGCAATTCTCCCGTGCCTATGATGGCCAGACGGTCTTTGCCGAAGGCGTGTCCGACGCCGGGCGCGGCACCTGGCAGCTTATGGGGGCGGTTAAATGACCAGCCTGCCGAGGGCGCGCGGCACCCGGCCGACGTTCCTGCAAAGCGAGCAAATGGATGATATGCTCTCCATGCTAATGGCGCTGACGCAGGAAGTGGCGGTGCTCCGCGAGCGCGCGGATACGGCTGAGCGGCTGCTGGCGGAAAAGCAGGTGCTGACGGCGGCCGAGATTGAGGCCTATCGCGCTTCGCCCGAGGTGGAGGAAAGCCGTGAGCAGTGGCGGCAGGATTATCTTGACCGGGTGCTTTATGCGCTGCGGGCGCGGGCCGAGCTTCAGGCGAGCGGGGCGAGCGTGGAAGATTATGCCAAGGTTATTGCCGAGATTGGGGCGTGAGCGGGGCCGAGAGCGTTGCCGAGAGCGGGGCTGAGAGCGGGAACGGCGCTGTGCTGGAGAAAGCCTATGTGCGCGTGCCCGAAGGCCAGATTCACTATGCGATGATGGCCGGAGAGGGCGTGCCTATCGTGTTTATCCATAAGACCGTCAGCACCTATCGGATGTGGCTGCCGGTGATGCGCGAGCTTGCCGGGACCGCGCCGCTTTATGCGCTGGAAACGCCGGGCTTTGGCGAGAGCTTTGATCCTGAAAGCCCGGCGACGATTGAGCAATATGCTGACTGGCTGGGCGATGCGATTGCGGCGCTTGGCATCACCGCGTGCCATATTGTTGGCCATCATACCGGCGCGGTGATTGCGCTGGCGTTGGCGGATCGCCGGCCGGCGCTGGCGCGGTCACTCTCGCTGATTGGCCTGCTGCCGCTTACGCCTGAGGAGCGCGCTGAACATGCCACGCGCTTTGGGACGGCGTTTACGCCGGAGGCCAGCGGCGCTTATTTGCAAGATACGTGGAAGTATGTGCGCTGGGCCGGCGCCGATGATCCTATGCTGGCCAACCGGGAGATGAGCGCGATGCTGCGCTCCTGGCAGACCCGGTCCTGGACCTATGGCGCGGTGTGGGACTATGATTTTTCGGCGGCTTTTCAGCGTGTTGAGGCGCCGCTGCTGATTATGAGTGCGCCTGATGATGTGTTGCAGCCGTATTTTGCGCGGGCGCAGGCGCTGCGCCCGGATGCCAAGGCCGTGCTGCTGTCAGGCGGTGCTAATTATCAGACAGATATTGTGCCAAAGGAGATTGCTAAAGCGCTATCTGCGCATGTATTATGACTATAACGAATATAAGAAAATGAATTTTCGGGCTATAAAAACAGGGAGAGACATCATGAAAGCATCCACAGTATTGCTGCGCGCCACGGTCGCTATGGCGGCGCTTATCACCCCGGCGCTGGCGGTTGCCGCTGAAGCCGAACAGGCTCAAACCGCGGCTACCCCAACCGCCATAGACGCTAATGAAATCATCGTGACCGGTTTGAAGCGTGATCAGAAGCTGCTTGAAGTGCCGGTTGCGGTCTCGGTGTTCAGCGCTGAGCAGATTGAGCAGGCTGGCATCCAGCGCCCAACTGACTTTTTGCAGCTCACGCCTAACGTCAGCTTTAACCAGTCCATCAACCGCACTGATTTCTTCGTGAATATTCGCGGCCAGACCTCGGTTCGTAATGCCGAGCCGTCGGTGCGGATCATTCTTGATGGTGTGCCTTTGTCTCAGCCGTCCGAATTTGTGCAGGAGCTTGTCGATATTGAGCAGATCGAAGTGTTGCGCGGGCCGCAGGGGGCTTATTATGGCCGCAACGCCTCGGCGGGTGTTATCGTTATCACGTCCAAGGAATTGACCGATGAATGGTCTGGTGAAGTGCGCGCCGGCTATGGCAATTTCAACAGCATGAATGCCAGCGCCAGCTTTGGCGGGGCGATTGTGCCAGGCGTTTTGAAAGTGCGCGCCACGTTTGCGGCCAATGATACGGACGGGCCGTTTACCAATATCAATACCGGCGAAAAGGCTCAGCGGTATCGCGAGTATATCGGCCGTTTCCGCGCGATTTATACGCCCATAGACGAGCTGACCGTGGATTTCCGGGTCAACCTGCAAAATGCCGAGGGCGGCACCTATGCCTATCTGCCGCAGATCGGCATACATCCGCTGACGCCTAACGGCACTGTGGTTGGCGGCAAGCGGATCACCGAGGTCGAAACGAATAACGTCGATATTCCGCTGGTGTCTGACACGCCTTCCAGCCTGCGTCAGAATATTTTCAGCACCGCGTTGAAGATGGATTATGATTTTGGCGTGGCCACGCTGACTTCGGTAACATCCTGGAGCAATGTTCATCAAAAGACCGGCGGCAAGAACCTACCTTATGGCAATGTTGCTGATACGACGACCAATTTTGGTCCTTGGGCGTTTATCTTCGGCGATCAGACGCAGAATAATGATGACGAGTTCTGGCAGTTTGATCAGGAAATTCGGTTGAGCTCTAATGGCGATAATCGGATTGATTGGCAGATCGGGGCGGAGTTTTTGTACACCGAATGGCGCCGGCATCGGAATGTGGCGTTGAACGGTCGTATTCCTGCAGGTCAGGACCCGCGGGTGGGATCGGGGAGCGGCTATAATGGCTTTATCGCCGGCCAGCGCACGCTGATTGGCGGCGGCGCGGTGCTGCCGGAGCCGAGTCTGCTTTATGGTCTGGACAGCCCCTATGCGTCGCGCGTTTATACCATCAACGATAAGGGCGGCACGAATATTGCGCCTTTTGCCAATGTGCAGATTGAGCTTGTCAAGAATCTCGAGCTTGGCTTGGCGGGCCGATATGATATCGAGCGGCGTTATATTACTTCGCAGGGCACGGAAGCGATCAGCCCGTTCAGCGGCCAGTCTTTCAACCAGTGCGTGCGCGTGCTGGGGCTGAGCTTGGCCGAGTGTACGCAGGGGCTTAACCGGACCTTCCGGCAGTTTAGCCCGAAGATCGACCTAACCTATAAGATCGATGATTTCGGCTCGGTATATGCGAGCTGGGGCAAGGGCTTCAAGACCGGCGGCTATAATGACATCGGCAGCCGTGAGATCATTGTGCGCTCGAAGATCCCGATTTTCCAGGCGATTCCGGGCACCACGCCGGAACAGGCCCGCGCACAGGCCGAAGCGGCGGTGTTCACGCAGGACACGTTCGATAAGGAAGTCGCCACCAATTATGAAGTTGGCATCAAGGGCGAGCTTTTCGACCGGCGGCTAAGCTTCAGCGCAGCTGCCTTTCTCACCGATCTAAGCAACACCCAGCAATATCGCTTTGATCCCAATGCCTCGATTGCGTCCATTGATTCTTTGGACGCCTCGCGGATCAAGGGCTTTGAAGTCGATATTCAGGCGCGACTTACCGATACATTCACGCTGTTTGGGGGGTATGGCTATATTGACTCGGTTATCCGACGCTTCACCGCTGATCCGTCGCTGGTCGGCAATCGGATGCCGAATACCGCCAAATATAACGCGATTGTCGGCGGCCAGCTCAACCAGCCGATCACCGATAGCTTGGACTTGAATGCGCGGGCGGAATGGACGCGCAGCGGCTCAATGTGGTTCGATATTCAGAACACGCCGAATACGGATCGTGATCCGGTTGATTTGGTCAATGTCCGGCTCGGTGTCAGCACTGCCAAATTCGAGGTGAACCTTTGGGCGCGCAACCTCTTTAACAAGCAATACGCGACAGAGGCGGTGGTGGTGTTCCCGTTCATCAACGTGTTGAATCAGGCCTTTACCCGTCAGGTTGGGATTGATGCGCGCTATCGCTTCTGATCGTGCCTGATAGTATCGGGCTGGCCATTTGCGGGGCTGGCCCGAGGATCAGATTATGAAAAGCTATCAAGCTCTTGCCGCTGCTCTGGTTGCCGAAGGTGTAGACACTGTCTTCGGTCTGCTGGGCGGCGGCGTGCTTGATCTGGGGCGGGACCTCGCCGACACGCATGGCATCCGCTTTGTTGCTGCGCGCCATGAAGAAGTGGCGGTCGGCATGGCGGATGGCTATGCGCGCGCGACCGGCCGCATTGGGGTGGTGCTGATCTGTTCAGGCCCTGGCCTTGCCAATGCGGCGGCGGCGTTTCTGGCGGCCCGGATGTCCGGGTCCCGGCTGCTGGCGATTGTGGGCGGCGCGCATGGTGTCGATCCGCATAACAATATGAGCTTTGAGCAGCTGCCGTTACTGCAGGCCAGCATCGGCGCTGTGCAGGATAGTGCTTCGCCGGCCACGCTATCTCGCGATATTGCGACGTGCTTTCGCCATCTTCGCCGCGGCGAGGGCCCGATTGCGCTGCATTATCTTGCAGGCCGGGAAGAGGTAGCCGAAGGTTGGCGCTATAGCCCCGTGCCTGAGCATAAGCCGCCGCCGCTCACGCCTTGTGAGGCAGACATTGACGCGCTTGCCAGCCTTATTGGGAAGGCCCGCCGGCCGCTTTTCCTTGTGGGGCGCGGTGTGTTCCTCAGTGAGGCCAAGCAGGCGGTTCAGGCGCTGGCAGAGGCCGCAGGGGGTTTGCTCGCCACCACGCTGCTCACCAAGAACTGGCTTGATGATGATCCCTATTGTGTAGGCCTGAGCGGTGGTTTTTCGACGCCGGGTGCTGCAAAAATCCTCAATGAAGCCGATCTGGTTATCAGCTTTGGGGCTTCATTGAACGATTATACCTTTGGCCATGGGCTGCTCTATCGCGGTATGGCTTTGGCGCAGATTGATACCAGCCCTGCCGCTATTGGAGACTATCGCCAGCCAGGTTTCGCTATGCTGGGCGATGCCCGGCTGGTTGCTGAGGCCGTTAACGCGCGCCTCACCTCCCAAGCGGGCTGGCGAAATGCTGACATGGCAGCCCGCATCGCCGCGCTGGACCGGTGGGAAGGCCTGGACATGGCCGAAGGGCAGGGCGGCGCGAACCCCCGGCGCATTGTGGAGGTAGCTGACCGGCTGCTGGCGCATCCTCGCTTGCTCAGCACTGATATTGGCCTGTTCATGGCCGTGCCTGCGGCGCATATGTCTGTTTCAAGCCCGGCGGATATTATCTTTCCTTGGCAGCTCGGCCGGGTTGGCTGCGCGCTCGCCATTGCTATGGGGGCCGCGATGGGCCGGCCGGACGCTATCGCCACTTGTTTTGCAGGCGATGGCGGCATGATGGCCAGCATCGCGGCGCTTGATACGCTGGCGGACTATCAGCTTCCCGTGGTGCTTTTCGTGATGGATGATGAGGGGTTGGGGGCTGAGCGCCGGCTGTTCCAACTGGCTGGCATCAGCTCCACGGTTGCCGATCAACGCACGCCGGATCTTGTGGCTATTGCGACGGCGCATGGTATCAAAGCCGTGCGTGTGGACAGCAGTGCCGAGCTTGAGGATTATCTCACAGAAAATCCGGCAGGGCAGGGGCCTTTGCTCGTGCATGTCCGCCTGGATAGCAGCATCCCCACCACGGAAATGGACGCGGCCTATTATACAAGACCTCATTCCTGATCGAGCGCCGTTCCTGAGGTGATCGTTTCCAGAAATAATGTCAGCACGCCGCACATAAACAGCGCCGGAATGACCGTAAACGAAAACGCCATTTGCCAGCCGACGGTCTCTACCGCCTGCGCTACGATTACCGGCGAGGCGGCATAGCCGATGTTCAGCCCGGCACCGCCGCTGATGGCGGCGGCGGTGGCGCGCAGCGAGGTGGGGAACAGCTCCGCCTTCATGGTCTGCAAAAGCGGCATGGCGCCATAGCCGAAGATCGCCAGCGCGGAGAACCAGAGCAGGTTCTCGGTTGGGGTTTCCGCCAGCCAGATGAAGCCGGCGAAACCCAGGCTCCCGGCCCAGGTCCAGATGATGAACGTTTGGCGGCGCGAGAGCAGAAACTCACCGACTACAGATGAGGTTAGATAGCCGAAAATGCCAATGCCATAGGCCAGCCCCACCAGCCGGGCCGCATCAGCCATGCTGTAGCCGCGCGTTTCATGCAGGAATGTGGGGAAGAAGAACGCGCTGCCGGCATAGGAGGCGCCGAACAGGAAATAGACCAAGGTGACCAAGATCGTGCGCCGCCGGTATTGGCCGCGCAGCAAATCTGCGACGCGATCCTTGAAGGGCCGTGCGCTGATCTTGGCCATGGCGGCGCGAAACATCGTGCTTTCCGGCAGCAGCCACAGAAAGGTGAACGCCACCGGCACCACCAGAAACGCCGTGAAGAAAGGCGCGCGCCAGCCATAGGTCTCAATCAGCGGCGCGGTGGCGAGCGAGGCAAATAGCCAGCCCAAGGGATAGCCGCATTGCATGATGCCGATGAGCAGGCCGCGATAGCGCGGCGGCGCGGTTTCTGCAGCATAGGTGGTTACAATTGGTCCCACGCCGGCTGAAACCGCAAAACCGACGACGCGCAACACGCCCAGCACCAGCAGATCAGTGGAAAAGGCATGGCAGCCGACGAGAAATGCCGAAAGGGCCAGACACATTGTCAGGGTTTTTTTGCGGCCAAACCTGTCTGCGAAATCCCCCATCATCAGCGACACCGGGGCGGCCACGACAAAGCCCATCGACATCATCAAGCTGATCGCTGGCAGCCCGACTTTGAACTCACCCATGATGCCGGGGATGGCATAGCCGAACAATGACTGATCGAAGCTGGCGAACATATAGGCCAGCATGCAGACGAAAATGATTTTGAGGATGCTTCCCCAGTTTGTGATCATGCGTCGAGCGCCTCTGCATCTACGGTTTTTGCACTGGCCTGAATAAACGCAAAGCGGTGCTCGGGATTGCGCCCCATCAGCCGTTCCACCAGATCGGACACATCAGCTCGGCCCGCGCCATCCTCTGGGAGCCGCACACGCAGCAGGGTCCGTTTGGCGGGGTCCATGGTGGTTTCTTTTAGCTGTGCAGCCGCCATCTCACCCAGTCCCTTGAAGCGGCTCACCTCAATCTTGGTGCGGCCGGCGAAAGTGGTCCGCATAAGCTCCTCGCGGTGCGCATCATCGCGGGCATAGGCCACAATCCCGCCCGCCGCTAAACGATAGAGCGGCGGCAGCGCCAGATACAGGTGGCCATCATGGACCAGCCCCGGCATTTCCCGGAAGAAGAACGTCATGAGCAGCGTGGCGATATGTGCGCCGTCGACATCGGCATCGGTCATGATAATGATACGCTCATAGCGCAGCGCCTCGGGTTGGTATCGTTCGCGCGTGCCGCAGCCTAGCGCCTGAATAAGGTCCGCCACTTCGCTATTGGCACTAATTTTGGCAGCATTGGCGCTGGCCACATTCAAAATCTTGCCTCGGATCGGCAAAATCGCTTGCGTCTGCCGCTCCCGCGCCTGTTTGGCGGAGCCGCCGGCGGAATCGCCTTCCACGATGAAGAGTTCCGTGCCTTCGGGTGCATCCTTGGCGCAATCGGTGAGCTTGCCGGGAAGCCGGAGATTGCGCTTGCTGGTGGCGGTTTTGCGCTTCACTTGCAGCTCGGCACGCCGCCGCAGCCGGTCTTCCATGCGCTCCAGAACAAAGCCTAGCAGCGCCCGCCCGCGCTCGCCTGAACCGGTGAGCCAATGATCGAAATGATCGCGCACCGCATTTTCCACCAGCCGCGCGGCTTCGGGCGAGGTCAGCCGGTCTTTGGTCTGGCTCTGGAATTGCGGGTCCCGAATGAACAGCGAAAGCAGGATTTCGGCGCCGGTGAATACATCCTCGCCCGAAAGATCAGCGGCTTTCTTGTTACCGGTCAGCGTTGCATAATTCCGCAAGCCGCGCAGCAGGGCAGCGCGCAAGCCTGCCTCATGGGTGCCGCCTTCAGGCGTGGGGATGGTGTTGCAATAAAAGCTGGTCGCGCCTTCGCCGTAGAGCGGCCAGGCGCATGCCCATTCTACCGCGCCTTTACCTTCGGCAAGGTCCGCCCGGCCGGCAAAGGCTTCGGGCGTCACCATGTCCCGGCCTTCCAGCCGTTCTTTCAGATGGTCGGCGAGGCCGCCGGGGAAATGGAAGGTGGCAGTCTCGGGCGTGTCGCCCTCGGCGATGGCGGTTTTCCAGCGGATTTCCACGCCGCCGAACAGATAGGCTTTTGAGCGCGCCAGCTTATAAAGCCGCGACGGCCGAAACTTTGCGCCTTCACCAAAAATCTGCGCGTCCGGCTTGAAGCGCACCAATGTGCCGCGCCGGTTGGCCACCGGCCCCAGCGGCTCCAGCGCGCCCAGAACCAGCCCCCGGCTGAAGCGTTGCCGGAACAGCTCGCGCCCGCGTGCCACTTCCACGCACAGCTCTTCAGATAGGGCATTGACCACGGAAATGCCCACGCCGTGCAAGCCGCCTGAAGTGGCATAGGCCTTGCCGCTAAATTTGCCGCCGGAATGGAGCATGGTCATGATCACTTCCAGCGCCGATTTATCAGGAAAACGCGGGTGCGGATCTATGGGAATCCCTCGGCCATTGTCGCTGATCATCAGCGAGCCATCGGCCTCTAGAGACATTTCTATGCGGCTGGCATGACCTGCCACCGCCTCATCCATGGCATTGTCCAGCACTTCAGCGGCCAGATGATGCAGCGCGCGCTCATCGGTGCCGCCAATATACATGCCAGGCCGCCGGCGCACCGGCTCCAGCCCTTCCAGCACCTCGATATGGCTGGCATCATAATCGGCAGAGGAGGCAGTGGCGGCGAAGAGATCACTCATTAGGTCTTGTAGCGCGCGGGGGCCTGCGTGAACAAGCGGCGAACAGGCGCGCTGACGGATGAGAGAAGAAAAAAGTTGAATATATGTTCACTTTAACGTTGCAATATGATCTGCTGCGGTGCAACATAATCAAGCCATTATGGCAATCCTCCCCAAGGATAGACTCAGGGCCGGCGTTTTGCGCCGGCCCTTTTTTATTGGTTATCCGCCAAAAGCTGACATGATAAGCGCATTTAGATCAGCTGCTATCCGTTTATTGCGCCGCAACAAAAAAGCCGCGAGGTTTCCCCCGCGGCTCGTTATTGTTTGTAACGTCCCTGAGTGCTCAGAGGCTGTAATACATATCGAACTCGACCGGCGCCGGGGTCATTTCCCAACGCTGCACTTCTTCCATCTTCAGCTCGATGTAGGAATCGATCTGATCATTGGTGAACACCCCGCCCTTGGTCAGGAAGGCCCGGTCCTTGTCCACGGCTGCCAGGGCTTCACGCAAGCTGGCCGCCACGGTGGGCACTTTCTTCAGTTCACGCGGCGGCAGGTCATAGAGGTTCTTGTCCATCGGCCCGCCGGGGTGAATCTTGTTCTCTATGCCGTCCAGCCCGGCCATCAGCAGGGCGGTGTAGCAAAGATAGGGATTGGCCATGGCATCAGGGAAGCGCACTTCCACCCGCTTGGATTTGGCGCCCGTGCCATAAGGAATACGGCAGGAAGCTGAACGGTTGCGGCTGGAATAGGCCAGCAACACCGGCGCTTCAAAGCCTGGCACCAAGCGCTTATAGCTATTGGTGGAAGGATTGGTGAAGGCATTCAGCGCCTTGGCGTGCTTGATGATGCCGCCGATGAAGTACAGCGCCAACTCAGACAGGCCCGCATAGCCATCGCCCGCAAAGAGCGGCGTCTTGCCGTTCCAGATGGAAAGATGGGTGTGCATCCCAGAGCCATTATCGTCCTTGATCGGCTTGGGCATGAAGGTTGCGGTCTTGCCATAGGCATGCGCCACCTGATGCACGACATATTTATATACCTGCATCCGGTCAGCGGTCTGCACCATGGTGCCATAGGTCAGGCCCAGTTCGTGCTGGGCGCTGGCCACTTCGTGATGGTGCTTGTCGCAGGGCAGGCCCATTTCCAGCATGGTCGCGACCATTTCGCCGCGCAGATCCACAGCCGAATCGACGGGACCAACCGGGAAATAGCCGCCCTTGGCGCGCGGGCGGTGGCCCATGTTGCCACCTTCATATTCACGACCGGAATTGGTCGGCAGTTCGATATCGTCGAGGTGGAAAAAGCCTTCGTTATAGCCAAGTCCGAAGCGCACATCGTCGAATACGAAAAACTCGGCTTCCGGGCCGATGAAAACTGTTTCACCGATGCCACTGGCCTTCAGATAGGCTTCGCCGCGCTTGGCGGTGGAGCGAGGATCGCGATCGTAAAGCTGGCCCGTGCCGGGATCGACGATGTCGCAAATCAAGATCATCATCGGCGTGGCCGAGAACGGGTCAAAATAGGTGGCGTCCAGATCCGGCATAAGGATCATGTCGCTCTCATTGATCACCTTCCAGCCGGCAATCGAGGAGCCATCAAACATGAAGCCATCGGTGAGCATGTCTTCGTCAATCACCGACGCGACCATGGTCAGATGCTGCCATTTGCCCTTGGGATCAGTGAAGCGAAGATCGACCCACTCGATCTCCTTTTCCTTGATCTGGTTTAGAATATCAGTTGCCGTAATAGCCATCTTGTCTCAAGTCCTTACTAATTAAATTGTTGAAAAATAAGTCAATAACTACGCACAAAAAACTATAAAGCGTCCGAATCGCGCTCGCCTGTACGAATGCGTACAGCAGATTCAATCGCGGACACAAAAATCTTGCCATCGCCGATGCGTCCGGTGCGCGCGGCGTTGGTTATGGCTTCGATCACGCGCTCGGCCTGATCATCATCCACCACCACTTCAAGCCGAACCTTAGGCAGAAAATCCACCACATATTCAGCGCCGCGATAAAGCTCGGTATGGCCTTTTTGGCGGCCAAAACCCTTAGCCTCGGTTACGGTGATGCCAGATACGCCCACATCGTGGAGCGCCTCTTTCACCTCATCAAGCTTGAACGGCTTGATAACAGCTTCAATCTTTTTCACGACCAACTCTCCATGCACTCGAGGGCGCCCTGTTTGCGTCCCGCATATGATTCAAACGCTGTGATAAGCCTACATGCATTCTAGGTCTTTTCTCAATCATTTCGTTTGCCATCTCCGCATAGGTAAGAAGCTTGCCCCTCATATTATGCAACAAGCGTGCCAATTATTTGAGATATCGATTCTCTAAGCCGTGCAGCCCTATCAACCTTAAATGCTGTGAAATCATGCCCGATTTTTGCGCTATGTGCCACAAACTGCTCAAAAACAGGGCAGTTCATATCGGCTCGCCGGCGGCGCGGGCGCGTTCGATGCGGCTCGCTTCTGCGGCTGGCAGGCGCGCCCATAACAGCCACATGCAGGTGAGGGTGAATGGCAACATCAGCAGCATCGCCAGCACGCCCGTAGCAAGATCACCGGTGACCTTGGATACCAATCCGGTCACATAAGGTCCAAGGCCCAGCCCAATGAGCGTTGTGCCTAAAAACAGTGTTGCCGTGGCGGCCCCCCGCATGCGCGGCAACACCAGATCCTGCACGGTGGCGCCTGCGATGCCCAGATAGACGCTGCCAAAGGCGGTGGGGATATTAAACAGCAGAAATGCCGCCAAACTATCGGTGGTAAACATCAGCACCAGAAACGGCGCCGGCACCAAAACCGCCAAAGAGGCGACCCAAATACGCCCCGAACCATGCCGCTTTTTCGCCCAATCCGAGAGAAATCCTCCCGAAATTGTCCCCAAAAAGCCCCCTGCTGCCCCCCATCCGCCCATAAGAAGCGCCACAGTAGCGGTATTGGCATACCAAGGTAGCACCCCGCCAGCCTCCGTCATGGGCACAACAAAGGTGCGGATGGCATAAGGCACCGACCAGAAGCCGATGGAATAGCCTGAGAAAGAGATGGTCCCAAACGCCAGCACCGAAAGCACAAACGCCGGCGTGCCCCACATCAACGAAAAGGCGGGCAGATCCCGATGCCGCAAAGACTGCGACCAACTCGCCACTGCATAGCCCCCCAAAGCCAGCGCCGCCCATTGCGCAATATCGCCTGTTAAGGCCGCCAGTGCGGCAGCAAGCGCTGCAAAGCCAAGGCCTACTGCCAGATTGACCAGCACCACCTGCCGGCCCAGCGGCGCTAGATGAAATAAGGTGAGCGGCGGGATGACGCTGCACAGATCATCGCCGAACTTGCGCCATTTATCGGTAACGGGCGGCGGCGGCGGCAGGCCTTCGGCGCGGCCTCGGATGGGTTCTTTCAGCGTTGCCACCAGCAGCGCCAGCAGCAGGCCTGGTAAGCCAACGGCCAGGAACGCGGCCTGCCAGCCGACCAGACCCAAGGGGCCGGTTTCTGGCCAGCGGCTGTTCCAAGCCTTTAGCACCACAGCGCCAATGAACAGGGACACGCCGCCGCCAAGATACAGCCCGGATGAATAGATCGCCAAAGCCGTGGCGCGCTGCGAGCGTGAAAACCAATCCGAAAGCATGGAATAAGCCGACGGCCCTGCCGAGGCTTCACCAATGCCCACGCCGGCGCGTGCTACGCTTAATTGCAGGAAACTGCCGGCAAGGCCTGACAAAGCGGTCATCCCCGACCAGACGAAAAGACCCATCGAAAGCAGCCGCACGCGCACCATGTTGTCCGCCAGGCGGCCCAGCGGTATCCCGAACAGCGCATAAAATACGGCAAACGCTGTGCCATACAAAAAGCCCAGATCGGCATCGCTCAGGCCCAGATCGCGCTTGATGTCCTCTGCCAAGATCGCCAAAATCTGCCGATCGATGAAGTTCATCGCATAGACCAGCACCAGCACGGCCAGCACATAGCGGGCATAGGCCCCGCCCACCGGCGGCATGTCATCGGTTTGGATTACAGGCTGTTGGTCAGCCGTTGTCACATATCACCAAGATTTGCCCCAAGCTGATCTACATAAGATATAGGGGCGTAACAGGCCGCCGCGCGCTTGAATAGCGTATCTGTTTAGTTGGCGCTTCCGGCCAGAACCACGAGATTTTCTGATTTATCGGCACCTTGTTCAGCATTTACACCAACGGCCATGGTTACGCTGGCCACAGCGATCACCATCAAAGGCCGCCTGTAAAGCCAGAACATGCCGCGTAACCATACGCCCAGTCTACGGGCAATATTATGCGCATTTTGATCATACGGATTCATCGCGCAGCCCCAGCCTCTTTATAGACTCCTCAACAAAGTATTAAACCGCTTCTTGCTCCAACCCCGGCATACTAGAAACAGAACATACCCACATCTTCGAGTCGTTGCCTGTGGATAACATTTGAAGCACGACAATTCCACCATAGTGCAGCCATTTTACATTTTTATGCAAAATCCCGCTCTCGATCACTCCGCGACTAATAGGTCCTGACTCTAGGCGTGCCCCCTTTTTTCGAGCCTGCCGCAAGCCTATATTTATGAAAGCACAACATTGGAGCCCGCCCTTATGCCGCCAATTTCCGAATCAGAAATCGCGATTTTAGCCGGAGGCTGCTTCTGGTGCACGGAAGCGGTGTTTGACGTTGTAGAGGGCGTTGCTCATGTCGAATCCGGCTATATTGGCGGGGCGGGGCCCAATCCCAGTTATGAAGCAGTTTGCGGCGGACGCACGGGTCATGCTGAAGCCATCCGCATCCAGTTTGATCCCGCCGTTATCAGCTATGATGAACTGCTGGATATCTTCTTCACCACCCATGATCCGACCACGCTGAACCGGCAGGGCGCGGACAGCGGCACGCAATATCGCTCCGCCATTTTCCCGCTCTCAGACGCGCAGGCCGAAGCTGCCAAAGCCGCCCTTGTGCGTATGCAGCCGCTGTTTAATGCGCCTATCGTCACCAGCATTGAGCCGCAGGCGCCTTGGTATCCGGCCGAAGCCTATCACCAGAGTTATTTCGCCCGCAACGGCACCCGCAATGGCTATTGCGCGGCCGTTATCGCGCCGAAGCTGGCGAAGTTTCGCAAAGCCTATGCGGCGCGCCTAAAAACCAGCTAAGCTCGGCTCATGCTCGCCGGCGGCCCCCGCGCCACGCTCGTGGCCTGCCTGTTTTTCACCGGCTTTGGCTGCCTCATTCCGTTCCTGCCGCTTTGGCTGGAACAGGCGCAGGGCTTCAGCGGCTCCCAGATTGGCCTTGTGCTGGCACTGGGCGGCTTTTCCCGCATCATCGCCGGGCCGCTGACCGCCGCCTGGGCCGATGGCCAATCAGACCGGCGCGCGCCGCTGATGCTGTTTGCCGCCATTCTCGTAGCCGGCTTTGTGGCGCTCTGGTTTGTCAAAAGCTTTGCGCTGGTGTTCGCGCTGGTGCTGGCGATGGACATTGCGTTTTGGGGCCTTGTCCCGGTCATTGAGGCGATGCTCCTCCGCCTCACGCAGCAGGGCCGCCCGGCTTATGGCACGGCGCGCGGGCTGGCCTCGGCGGCGTTTGTGCTGGGCTCGTCAGCGGTTGGCGCGCTGATTACGGGCTTTGGCCCTTGGGCGGTTTGGGCGTGGCTGCTGGGCGTCTCGGTGATGCTTTTGCTTTGTTATGTCGTTCTGCCCGATGAGCCGGTGGAGGGCGCGCGCGAGGCGCCGTTCATGGACCGGCTTATCGCCGGCGTGAGCATGCTCAAGGGTCGGCGTTTTGCGCTGCTTATCTTCGCCGCCGGGCTTATCCAATCCAGCCATAGTTATTTTTACACCGCCGGCACGCTGATCTGGACAAATGACCAGCAAATGTCCGCCACCTTTGCGGGCGCGCTTTGGTCAGCCGGGGTGTTGGCGGAGGTTGGCTTCCTGATTTTTCTGGCCGGCTGGACCGCGCGCTTCAGCCCGGAAGCGCTTATCATTGCCGGGGCCATTGCGGCCATCCTGCGCTGGAGCTGCCTCGCTGCCTTGCCGCCATTATGGGCGTTGATTCCGCTGCAATTGCTCCATGCCGGCAGCTTTGCCGCCACATTTCTGGGCGCTATGCGGCTGATTTTCCAGATGCACGGCAACGCCCGCACGCCGACAGCCCAGATGATATATATGGCGCTGGCGTCGGCCCCCGCACAGGCGCTGACCACGCTTATGTCGGGGATGCTCTACGAATATCTGCAACCTAAAGGGCAGGCATCGCTCGGATATCTCTCGATGACGCTGGTGTCGTTTTTGGGCTTGGCGTTGGCGCTGCGCCTCTGGCGGGGGCGGCCTCAGCTGGCGCCCGTCTAAGTTAATCTGTCTAAGTCAGTCTGGCGGCAACTCACCCGGCGCACTGGCATATTCCGGGGGCGGGATAGCCGCCGCTGCTGCCCGCAGCGCGTTTGACCAACGATCATTCATTTCACTGTAATAGCTGTCATCCGCTTCAATCCGGTGCAGCACCTCGATGGCGGACACGCCGGAGCGCACGGTAATAAGGTCGATCGGCAGCCCCACCGCCAGATTGGAGCGCATGGTGGACGAAAAGGAAATCAGCCCGACTTTTACCGCTTCGGCCAGCGGTGTTTCATAGGTGAGCATCCGGTCCAACACCGGCTTGCCGTATTTATTCTCGCCAATCTGCAAATAGGGCGTGTCTGACTGGCATTCGATGAAGTTTCCGGCGCCATAAATTAAAAATAGCCGGGGCCTGCGCCCATCGATTGATCCGGCCAGCAGAAATGTCGCGTCGCTGGCTACATCAGTGCCTTCCAGCACCATATCAATGGCCTGTTTGGCATCGTGCAACGCCTGCCCCATGATCTGGGCCGCGCGAAACACCGATGGCGCGGTGTCCACGGTTTCCAGCCCCTCGCCGCCGGGCATCATAATCCCTTCCGCCACCCGGCTCAGCGCTGATTGTGTCACCGACAGGCTGCCGGCAGAGGCGACGGCAATGATACGATTGCGGCCGGTGTCCAACAGCCGGAGCTTCCGGTAGCTGGAGATATTGTCCACGCCCGCATTGGTGCGGGTATCGGCCATCATCACCAAGCCTTCGCGCACCAAAATGCCTGCACAATAGGTCATGCGTATCTTTCTTCGTGTTTGTGCAGGCGTGTAGCCCGCTGGGCATCAGGGGTCATGGTTCAGGATTGTCCTTGGCTTTGGCCTTGCCCCGCGTCCAGCATTTCGGTTGCCGGATCAATCACTTTTCGCGGCCCGCCTGAATTTGCCCGGTCACTGGTCGTCACGGTTACGTCCAGAGTCTCGGTGCCGCCGCCGCGCCGCGCGCCGCGCACCGGGGCGGCGTCCAGATAATCCAGCCCCACGGCCACGCGAATATGCGCTTCCGTCACTGAGATGCCATTGGTCGGATCAAGGCCCAGCCAGCCCAGCCCGTCCACATGCGCTTCTGCCCAGGCATGGCCGGCCGGCTGCGTTACCAGACCATCTGCGCGCACCAGATGGCCGGAAACATAGCGCGCCGGGATGCCCAAGCTGCGGGCGGCGGCCAGAAAGATATGGCTATAATCCTGGCAGACGCCGGCCTTCATCTCAGTGTCTGACCCAAAACTAAGTTGGGTGATATCAGCCGGTTGCGCTTGACGCGCTGACACATGTCTGATTCTGCGGGTTTTGCGAAGAACTCGAAGGACGAACGATGTGG
>Ga0209702_10003119_pt1 | contig 26930 bp, 12 predicted proteins | sample FRY01_FD_187210 | JGI IMG/M metagenome (GOLD analysis project Ga0209702, IMG submission 187210) | Freshwater microbial communities from Lake Fryxell liftoff mats and glacier meltwater in Antarctica - FRY-01 (SPAdes) (version 2) | ecosystem: Environmental > Aquatic > Freshwater > Ice > Glacier... | reverse complement strand
ACGTACATTTAGTAAAGATGAAAAGCTTCGAATAATCAAAGAAGCATCCGAGTTTGGTGTTAAGCAAACGCTTGAAAAACACTCCTTATATCCAGCGAGTTATTATTCATGGAAAAAGAAGTTTGAATCAATGGGTGAAGAAGGTTTTTCACATGGCATGACCTTAGCTCAGCTCAAACGTATTCGAGAACTTGAAAAAGAGAATAAGTTGCTAAAAAAGCAAAGAAAGTGGTTTCTAAATTGGCGAAAGCATTCGAAAAGAAAGAAGCTAAAAAGAAAGATGTTAAAAAAGCATTAAAGAAAGTTGCTTAAATTAAATGAGAGTCGCACTAGTATGGTGCGACTCTCATTTAATTTTCAATACGAAATTTCCTTCACTTGATTTGAAATAATTTCTGCTACCTTGTCATTCGTTTTATCATCTGAAAGATACGCGTTAGTTGGAACGACTAAATCATTTTTAGTGCAAATTTGCTTGAATTGTTTTGCATCTAGAAAAATAAATCCTCCATTTTTTAGTTGAGCTATCATAACCATATTATGGTATCCGTCATATAAAAATTCAGTCGAATTTGAAGCAGGAAAATAATTAACGAGTTTTCTGTCTAAATCAATTAAACAATAATCTTTTATGGCTAATTGTTCATTGCTTAAAGATTTGAGCGAAAATGTAATCCATTTTTGTCCGATATAAAAGTCATTTCCTTTTGAATTTGTGAATCCTTCACTTTCTAAAAATCGAGAAAGGTATAAGATGTCAATTTTTTCTTGACCTATCATTCCCATTTCCTTCCCTTTTATTTTTAAATAGTAAGGCATCCATTCGTATCGAGTTAATTGCTTTTCTTCTTCACTCATGTACTTCGTTACCTCTTCCCATTTTTCATCAATTTCTTTGATGAATTTTTTCTCAGATTGTTGAATTGTTTTTTTAATCGTTTTATCAAATCGAGCTCCTGATTTTGATAATTCTTTTTGATAAGTTCTGTATAGTTTCGGAAATTCTTTTAAGTTAAATTTTTCATCGTTGAATTTTTTTGTACTTCGTGGTAGAGCATTTAATTGAATTTCATTAAATCTACTTTTTAAGATAAGGGTACACGTTTCTTCGTCCGCTTCTTTTTCAATTCGAATATCAGACCACGATTTTTGATTCATGATGTCTTCTTGAAATTCTTTGTTATTTGCATAACCTTTTATCTCCCAAGTAACATCTTTAAACGCCTCTAAATCTGATCTTTCAACTAATTTAACACCCGCTAATGGCGCACTTAAAAACGTAACTAATACTTTGTTTTCAAAACCTTCAATAGGCTTACTAACAAAAAAATGAATGTGTGATTGTTTTTCATGTGCGATTTTTTTCTTTCTCTTCTTTTTGTAATAGGTATTGTGGGAGTCATCATATTTCAAGGGATAGAAATAGCCATTTTTGGTCTCATTCTGATACGTAATCTTTTCAGTATAAACATAACTCGAATCTGCATAGCGACTATTGAAACAGAGGGTGTCAATCGATTCAAGTGGTTGTGGAAATTGTAATTGATCGTAGCGAATGAATGCAGGCGAGTATAATTCTATATTTGTAGTAATTATTTCTTTTTTAGCGAGATCACTTTGCTTTAATTCCTCTGTTTTAAAAGCTTTTATAAGTTTTGTAGTCCCTTTAGGTAATATAAATTCAGTTGAATTATAGGCAGAATTTAAACAAATAACTTCTTTTCCAGGTAATGCATATTCTATTTCTTCAGATGTATTTAAAGTATCATTGTGAACTACAAGTACTTCGATTTTAACTTGCTTCAATAAAGGATAAAGTGTTTTAAGTTCATCAAAAGCATTACGGTTGATGACTAATGTATCAATCTGAGTTACTTTTTTTAGTTTGTTTGATAGCGAAACTAAATTGTTCCCACTTAAATCAAGATGTTTCACTTCAGGTAAGTATTTTATAGATTTATCGAGTGTTCCAAAACGATTGTCAGGTAAGATTAATTGCTCCAAAGCTTCTAATCCTTTCACCTTTTCTATAATTGCATTAAAATCCCAATTGGAGCGGGTAACTTCTAATTTTTTCAATAAAGAAAGCCTTTCTATAGCCTGTGGAACTTCATTGAATTGAAAATCATGTAACCTTAAAACCTTTAAATACGCACATTTTTCAAGTGTACTGTTTAATTTACCATATGAAATTGCTGGACTTCCAGAAATCCAAATTTCTTTCATTGTGCTTGTGGCCTGAATAGAGAGTGTGTTTAATTCATTATCTTTTAAGATTATTTGTTCAATAATTCTAAAATTAGAAAAAGCATCCCATAAATCGATTTCATTTTCAACTTTACCATCAATCACCACACCCGCAATATTCAATAGTTTTGGTGCTCCTGTTTTAAGTAACAATAAGCTCGAACTATCACCTTTTGAATAGATATACCTTGCTTCAGAAGGATTCTTAAGCGCTTCATCTATTGATAAATAAAGTTCGCTTTGTGTTTTAGAAACTAGTGGTAATAAGATACTAAGGCAAAATAGGTAAAACTGAAGTTGTTTCATTCTGTAGTAATTTTACGTGTGTTTTTGTGTAACTTATATAAAATACGTTGTCCTCTTCTTGTAGTCATAAAAGAACCTTTATAAAATCCATTGTTTACACCTACAACATTTGTTTCAGACAAACCTAAGCGGTAGTAATGGGCTGTAGAAATATGTTGAGCAAATAAAGGGGTGTGCATTAAAAGACGATAAGGAAGAGCTACAATTCTTAAGGGTATTAAGAAAGCACGTTTTCTAATGTTGTAATGGTTAATTTTTAAATATTCAAGACTTCGAATATTAGCTTGTTTTAAAATGTAATATAATCTTGGGTCATATTCTAATATTTTGGTTGCGTATCCAGAATAAATAAGACGTTCAATTGTTGCTAAATGACTTCCAATTTCATTTTTTTGAACAAAATCTAAATAATCATATAGTTTATATTCCAGTTCATGTTTCGTGTATTTTTCACGTAGATTAGCTAAAATATTATGGCGTGCATTTAAATAAGTTTCGTGATCATGGTACACCCATTTTTTCTTGAAAGTATAATGTTCAATTCCTCCAATTAAAAGGATGTCTTCTCCATTTTGGAGTGATGAAACAATCTTTTTTTCTTTCAGATTTCGAGCATAATCGTAGTACAAATTGTTTTCTTTCAACAAATAAGCATTAATTGCTTTTTTACCTTTACTCTTATCTACACCATAATGCAACGCTAAATCAAGATAAGGTTCTTGAAATCCATCTTCAGTAGCTAAGTCTGCAAAGTATTCAAATGCAGTTTCAAAATCATATTTATTTATTTTATTGAAGTCCACAAATTCATTTTGATACATTTTTTCAACATCATTTGAATCTGGATATTCGTAAAAAAGATTAGTGAAGATGTTACTATCCTTCCCAAATTTTTGATCACTATCAAAGAAATGAGCTGTTAAGAATCCTTTTTCATTAATATTTGGAATTAATAGCATTGCTTTTCTTGTGGCTCTTACTAAAACAGGTAGGTATTTTTTATCATTCGTAAGTAGAAACTTTTTCAACGGAAAAGAAATTGCTTCTAAAATATCAGAAGATTCATCCAATACTTTCAGGTACTCAAATTCGGCGAGTTGTTTGATATTCTGAAAACGTTCTTCTCCGCTTGGGTTAAATAAGCCATTATTACTTACATTGTTTAGTTTTTTAATATTTAAAAGTCGTTCTTCTCCAACTGGATGTGAAGTAGGCATTACCCTTTCAGAATTGTAATCTTTATATTGTAGAAGTGAACCTTTCTTTTGATAAAAAAGTAATCGCTGCAACAACAAATCCATTGCTCTGTAGTCATATCCAGCATCGTATGCCATTTTATAACCTAAACTATCTGCTTGTAATTCTAATTTTTGGTGAAGTTCCCAATTTTCTTCTACCTTTTTATTGGATGGACTTTTACCTATTTCTCTTTGTTTTACATATCCTTGGAGAACGTGTTTCAACTTATAGTGTCCATATTCGTGTCCAATTAAATACGCTAATTCTGCTTCACTTGACATATCGGCAAGTACAGAAATATTAACGAAAACACTTCCATCAACAATTGTAAAAGCATTGAATTGAGTTTCTTTAGTGATGTAAATATCGAGCTGATTGATAGATGAATTTTGAGGGTCTAACCTTGTTAATATTGATCGAATATATCCTTCAAGAATAGGTTGATTGTAATAGATGTTATGATAGAAAACTAAGTTAAATTTATTGAAAGCATTGTCTTCCGCAAAGGTCGATTGATATTTTTCTGGAACACTATTATAGTTCAGTAATTCCTTTTTATCGGTTGAATAATCTGAAAGAATATGCTTTGGAATTATTTCATTCTGTTGAGCATGAATAGTTTGATGTGATAAAAAAAGAAAGAAAATAAAAAAGGATTGATAAAGTTGTCGCGGCGAATCACGATTCGTCCGTACTTTTTTAGATAGAATTATAATTCGCCGTGCTTTATTAGATATAATCATGATTCGCTTGAAAGGGATTGAGTCCAAACAAAACTAATGAATATTTAAAATTAATCTCCTTTCTCTTCTTTCTTTTTTTTAGTTTCAATGTTTATCGTACAATGGTTATATGGCCATTGAAAAAGTACTCGTTGCCTAGTAGGTCATATACAACAGCTTTATAAATATACACTCCATCCTGTACTTTAACTTGATTTTTTAATCCATTTACATAGCCGTTCCAAGGAGCACTAGAATCTTTTGATTCATAAATTAATTCTCCCCATCTATTAAAGATATATAATTGATAATCCTCTTTAGCTCCATAGCTAATAACTGGAAACCATGTATCGTTTATACCATCTTCATTTGGAGAAAATGAGTTAGGGAAATAGGCAAGAAACTCTGGAACAACTCTTATTGTAATCGCTGCTGTATCAACGCATCCAAAATCACTAGAAGCTAATAATATGACTTCATATGACCCCGTATCGGTAACATTTAAGGTTAAATATTGATCATTCGATTTACCAGTAAATAAGTAGTCATAATACCAAATTATAGAATCTGCATTTATAGAATTATTCGTAAAGTTAAATGTCGGGTCTATAATACTTTTAATAGTTTCATCAACCTCAACATAAGCTTCTGGGGTTTGATAAATTTGTATAAAATCTGGAAAGGTATCTTTTACTATACACCCTTGATCTGAAATCGCTTCTACAGCAATATCGTATCTTCCAGAATCTTGGAAGCAATGTTGAAATGTAGCTTGATCATAAAGGTTATTATTTCCAATAACATAAGACTCTACTTGATTTACTGTTCCACTATTTATAGTAGTTATTGTTTCAAAATCGATACACGCCTCTTGACATTCTTCAGTAGTGTTTGAAGTAAGGTTGATGATAGGTAGAGGGTTAATAACAATGGTAGCATCAGCTGTTTGTGTTTGTGAACAATTATTAATGCTTGCATCTGAAACACTTATTAAGTTGTAGACAAAGCTTCCGTCTGTTGCAGAACTTGCATTTATAGTAACAGTATTTCCGTTAGATGTTACTGTGCTATTTACACCTCCATTAATATTATAAGTAAATGTATATGGAGTTGTTCCATTTGCCCCTGTGAAGATTACCTCTGGATTTGTTTCTCCTAAACAAATAGCAGTTGTTCCGGAGATTGAAGCAGTTGGTAAAGGGTCAACCGTGACAGTAACTGCACCTGTTTGCAATTGAGAACATGAAGTTGGACTTGCATCAGAAACACTTACTAAGTTATAAGTAAATGTTCCGTCAGTATTCGTTAATGCACTAACTGTTGCTATACCAGTTGTTCCGTTTGAGGTAACAGTTGTGTTTGCTCCACCATTAATGTTGTAAGTGAATGTGTAAGGTGCTGTTCCGTTAGCCCCTATGAAAGTAATATCAGGACTAGTAGCATTTTCACAAATAGTAGTTGTTCCAGAAATTATAGCAGTTGGTAAAGGGTTTACTGTAATAGTAGCATCTCCTATTTGACCTTGAGAACAAGTATTAATAGTTGCATCTGTTACGCTAATTAAGTTGTAAATAAAAGTTCCAGCCCCAATTGTAGTGCCGGTTACTGTCGCAATATCAGAAGTTCCATTTGAAGTCACAGTTAAATCTGTTCCACCATTAATGTTGTAGGTGAATGTATACGGAGCAGTTCCGTTTGCACCTGTAAAAGTAATGTCAGGATTTGTTTCCCCTACACAAGTAGTTATTGTTCCAGAAATAGCAGCTGTCGGTAAAGGGTTTACTGTCACTGTTGTATTTCCAGTTTGAACTTGTGTACAAGCATTGATACTTGCGTCAGAAACACTAACTAAATTATATGTAAAAGCACCATCTATTGCTGAGCTAACACTTATTATTGCAGTATTTCCAGTAGATGTAATTGTTGTATTTGCCCCTCCATTTACATTGTATGTAAAAGTATAAGGAGCAGTTCCATTGAACCCTGTGAAGGTAATATCTGGGTCTGATTCTCCCATACAAATAGTTGTACCACCTGAAATAGTGGCTGTAGGTAGCGGATCAACTGTTACTGTCGCATTACTGTTTTGTAATTTCGAACAAGCATTAATACTAGCATCCTCAACGCTTATTAAATTATACGTAAAAATTCCATCTATTGTAGTGTTTGCGCTAACAGTTGCAACATCAGTAGTCCCTGTCGATGTAACTGTTGTATTTGCACCACCATTAATGTTGTAAGTGAATGTATAAGGAGCAGTTCCGTTAGTTCCTGTAAAAGTAATATCTGGATTGGTTTCTCCTTCACAAACGGTTGTTGTTCCAGAAATTGTTGCAGTTGGTAACGGATCAATCGTAACTGTTACTGTACCTGTTTGAACTTGTGAGCAAGCATTTGCTCTTCCGTCAGAAACACTAATTAAGTTATAGTTATAAATACCACTTGTAGAAGAACTTACACTAACAACTGCTGCTTTTCCAATGGAAGTAACAGTTGTGTTTGCTCCACCGTTAATGTTGTAGGTGAATGTATACGGAGCAGTTCCATTTGCCCCTGTGAAGGTAATCTCAGGATTTGTTTCTCCTTTACAAATAGTAGTTGTTCCAGAAACAGTAGCTGTAGGTAATGGATCAACTGTTACCGTTGCATTACTATTTTGTATTTGCGAACAACTACTTGAACTAGCATCTGTAACACTTATTAAATTGTAAGTAAAACTGCCCTCTGTTGAAGTGTTTGCATTTACTGTTGCAATATCAGAAGTTCCTGTCGATGTGACGGTAGTATTTGCTCCACCGTTAATGTTGTAGGTGAATGTATACGGAGCAGTTCCATTTGCACCTGTGAAAGTTACCTCAGGACTTGAATCTCCTTCACAAATAGTCGTCGTTCCAGATATTGTTGCAGTCGGTAATGGGTTTATAATTACAGAGACAGAACTTGTTTGTGCTTGCGAACAATTATTTGTACTAGCATCCTCAACGCTTAATAAGTTATATGTAAATGTACCACTTGTAGCAGTATTTACATTTACGACTGCAGAGTTTCCAACAGAAGTAACAGTAGTATTCGCTCCTCCATTAATGTTGTAGGTGAAAATATATGGTGCTGTTCCATTTGCACCTGTGAAGGTAATCTCTGGACTTGATGCATGCACACAAATAGTTGTCGCACCAGATACTGTAGCGGTTGGTAATGGATCTATTGTTACAGTTGCTGAACCTGTTTGTAGTTGTGTACAATTTGTTGAACTAGCATCTAAAACACTTACTAAATTATAAATAAACGTCCCATCAGTTGTAGTATTTGCACTAACAGTTGCAACATCAGTAGTTCCTGTTGAACTTACTGTGGTATTTACCCCACCATTAATATTGTAAGTGAATGTATATGGCGCAGTTCCATTTGCCCCTGTGAAAGTAATATCTGGACTTGTTTCTCCTTCACAAACAGTTGTAGTTCCTGAAATAGTTGCTGTTGGTAAAGGGTTAACGATAACTGTAGCAGTTCCGGAAAGTGGGGAACAAGAATTTGCATTATCATCTGCTACGCCAATTAAGTTATAATTAAAAGTTCCAGTAGAAGCTGTACTTACACTAACAGTAGCAACATCTGTAATACCAGGTGAAGTTACAGTCATATTTGCGCCGCCATTAATGTTGTATGTAAATGTATATGGTGCAATTCCATTAGCACCAGTGAATGTTATATCTGGACTTGTTTCGTTTTCACAAATAGTAGTATTCCCAGAAATGGATGCTGTAGGAGATAGTGTAACAGTTACAGTACAATTTCCTGTAAGTGTTTGGGAACAAGTATTTGAATTAGCATCTGTGATACTTACTAAATTATACGTGTAATTTCCATTCGTAGTTGTACTTGCGCTTATTACTGCAGTATTTCCAGTTGAGGTGACAGTAGTATTCGCACCGCCGTTAATGTTGTAAGTGAATGTATAAGGTGCTGTTCCATTTGTCCCAGTTAAAGTTATATCTGGACCAATTGCTCCCATACAAATAGTTGTTGTGCCTGCGATTGTAGCGTTCAATAATGGATTTACAGTAACGGTAGCAATACCTGATAATGGTGAACATGAAATAGAAGCAGCATCTTCAATAGCAATTAAATTGTAATTAAATTCTCCTTCTGAAACTGTATTTGCACTTATTAAAGCTGAGTTTCCAACAGATGTGACAGTCATATTTGAACCACCGTTAATGTTGTAGGTAAAAGTGTATGGTGCAGTTCCATTAGCACCTGTAAAAGTAATATCCGGACTTGTAGCTCCTATACATGTTGTGGTAGTTCCAGAGATTGTTGCTGTTGGAGATGGAGTAACTGTTATTACCGTCGAACTTGTTTGTATTTGTGAACAGTTATTTGTACTTGCATCTGAAACAGAAACTAAGTTGTAAGTAAAGGTCCCATCAGAAGAAGTACTTGCACTGATGGTTGCAACATCGGTAGTTCCATCAGAAGTCGCAGTAGTATTTGCACCTCCATTAATATTATAAGTAAATATATATGGAGCAGTTCCATTAGCACCTGTGAAGGTTACATCTGGACTTGTTGCTCCCATACAGATATTTGTGGCACCTGAAATTGTTGCTGTCGGAAGTGCTTCTACAGTAACAATAGTTGAGCCTATTTGAACTTGTGAGCAATTGTTTGTACTTGCATCTGAAACAGAAACTAAACTATATGTAAAGACTCCATCAGTTGAAGTACTTGCGGTTACAGTTGCTATATTGGTTGTTCCTGCAGAAGTTACGGTAGTGTTTGCTCCACCATTAATGTTGTAAGTGAATGTATATGGATAAGTTCCATTAGCACCTGTGAAGGTAATATCAGGACTTGTTGCTCCTTCACAAATGGTAGTCGTTCCAGATATAGTTGCAGTAGGAAGAGGGTCTATTGATACAATTACCAAACCTGATTGTACTTGCGAGCAATTGTTAGAACTAGCATCTGAAACACTCACTAAATTATAAGTAAACGTTCCTGCTGAAGCTGTAGTTGCGCTAACAGTTGCAATGTCAGTAATTCCTGCAGAAGTCACAGTAGTATTTGAACCTCCATTAATGTTATAAGTAAATGTGTATGGTGCTGTTCCACTTGCTCCTGTAAAGGTAACATCTGGATTCGCTACTCCTTCACAAGCAGTTGTTGTTCCAGAAATGGTAGCAGTTGGTAAAGGTTCAATAGTTACAATTACAGACCCTGCTTGTAACTGAGAACAGTTATTTGTACTTGCATCTGAAACGGAAACTAAGTTATAAGTAAACGTTCCATCAGTTGACGTGCTTACACTTACAGTTGCAACATCGGAAGTTCCAGTTGCTGTAACAGTTGTATTTGTACCACCATTTAGGTTGTAAGTGAAAGTGTACGGAGCAGTTCCATTTGCACCAGTAAATGTAATATCAGGGTTTGTTGCTCCCTCACAAATTGTAGTATTACCAGAAATTGTAGCAGTAGGAAGGGTATTAACTGTAACAGTAGCTGTTCCTGTTTGTACCTGCGAACAATTTGTTGAACTAGCATCTGAAACGCTCACTAAATTATAACTAAACGTTCCATTAGTCGAAGTACTTGCATTTATTGTTGCTAGATCAGAAGTTCCAGTTGCTGTAACAGTAATGTTTGCACCACCATTAATGTTATACGTAAACGTATATGGAGCAGTTCCATTAGCCCCTGTGAAAGTAATATCAGGACTTGTTGCCCCTTCACAAGCAGCTGTTGTTCCAGAGATAATAGCAGTAGGAAGTGGATTAATTGTGACAGTAGCTGTTCCTGTTTGTGCTTGTGAACAATTACCAACACTTGCATCTTCAACACTTACTAAGTTATAATCAAATGTGCCAGCTATATCTGTGTTTACTCCTATTATAGCAACATCTCCAGAGGAAGTAGTGGTAGTGTTTGCGCCACCATTAATGTTATAAGTAAAGGTATAAGGTGCAGTTCCATTAGCCCCTGTGAAAGTGATATTTGGATTCGTTTCTCCTTCACAAATGGTTGTTGTTCCTGAAATCGTAGCAGTAGGAGAGGAGTTAACTGAGATAGTAATATTATCAGATAATGGGGCACATGAGTTAGAGGCTGCATCTGCAACAGCAATTAAGTTATATGTATAATTACCATCATAAGCACTACTTGCATTTACTGTAGCAATGTCAATAACACCCGGAGAGGTTGCAGTAGTACTTGTACCTCCATTAATATTGTAGGTAAAGGTATAAGGTGCCGTTCCATTTGCTCCTTTAAATGTAATCTCTGGACTTGTAGCTCCAACACAAATTGAAGTAGTTCCTAAAATAGTAGCTGTTGGGGAAGGAGTTACCGTAACAATAGCAGTACCTGTTTGTACTTGTGAACATTGTGTATTACTTGCATCAGCAACGCTCACTAAATTATACGTAAATATTCCATCTGTATCCGTATCTGCATTTATTACAGCAGTATTTACGGATGAGGTAACAGTTGTATTTGTCCCCCCATTAATATTGTAAGTGAATGTATATGGTGCAGTTCCGTTTACTCCTGTGAAAGTAATATCAGGATTTGTTGCCCCCTTACAAATAGTGGTTGTACCAGAAATTGTAGCTGTTGGTGAAGGGTCGATAGTTATAGTGGCATTTCCTGATAGCGGAAAACAAGAATTAGCACCTGCATCAGTAACCCCAATTAAATTATATGTAAAAGTACCCTCGCTTGTCGAACTAGCGTTTATTGTAGCAACATCTGTTACGCCAGGCGATGTAATTGTTGTACTTGCTCCCCCATTAATATTATAGGTGAAAGTATACGGAGCAGTTCCATTTGAACCAATGAATGTAAGGTCAGGATCTGAAGCGCCAACACATAAAGTAGTCGATCCCGAAATAGAAGCTATTGGTGAAGGAGTAACTGTAACTATTGAAGAACCTGTTTGTATTTGAGAACAATTGTTAGAACTAGCATCTGAAACACTCAATAGGTTATAAGTAAAAATGCCATCAATTGTAGTAATTGCAATTAGAGTCGCAATATCAGTAATTCCATCTGAAGTAACGGTTGTACTTACTCCTCCATTAATGTTATAGGTAAATGTATATGGAGCTGTTCCGTTAGCTCCAGTGAAAGTAATATCAGGATTTGTTGCTCCCATACAAATAGTTGTTGTTCCAGAGATAGATGCTGTAGGCATTAAATTTACAGTTACGCTAGAAGATCCCGTTTGTAATTGCGAACAATTATTTGCACTTGCATCTGAAACACTAACCAAGTTATAGGTAAACGTTCCGTTTGTAGTTGTACTTACGCTGACAGTTGCTACATCAGTAGTTCCAGTTGAAGTAACAGTAGTGTTTGTTCCTCCATTAATGTTGTAGGTAAAAGTGTATGGAGCAGTACCATTTGATCCTGAGAAAGTAATATTAGGATTTAATTCTCCTACACAAACAGTATTATTTCCTGAGATTGTAGCAGTAGGAAGTGGGTCAATAGTAACAATTGCGGATCCAGATTGAACTTGCGAGCAATTATTTGTACTAGCATCTGAAACACTTACTAAGTTATATGTAAATGTACCATCAGTAGTTGAACTTAAACTTACGGTTGCATCATCTGTTACACCAACTGAAGTAATAGTAGTGTTTGTACCCCCATTAATGTTATAAGTAAATGTATATGGCGCTGTACCATTTAAACCTGTAAATGTAATATCAGGATTCGTTTCTCCCTCACAAATAGTAGTTGTCCCAGAAATCGTAGCAGTAGGAAGTGGGTCGATAGTAACAATTGCTGAACCTGTTTGAACTTGATTACAATTATTTATACTAGCGTCTGATACAGAAACTAAGTTATATGTAAATGTACCATCCGTTGAAGTACTTACACTTACAGTTGCAACATCGGTGATTCCTGTAGAGGTCACAGTAGTATTTGTCCCACCATTAATGTTGTAAGTAAATGTATATGGAGCAGTTCCATTTGTGCCAGTGAAAATAATATCAGGACTAGTAGCATTTTCACAAATAGTAGTTGTCCCAGAAATCGTAGCAGTAGGAAGTGGGTCGATTGTTACTGTAGCAGAACCAGTTTGTAATTGTGTACAAGCATTAGTACTAGCATCAGCAACACTCACTAAATTGTAGGTAAAAGTTCCATCAGAAGTAGAACTTGCATTCACAATTGCAACGTCCGTAACTCCACTTGATGTTATAGTAGTATTTGCACCCCCATTTATATTGTAAGTAAAAGTATATGGCGCAGTTCCGTTAGCACCTGTAAAGGTAACATCTGGGTTTGTTGCACCCTCACAAATTGTCGTTGCACCAGAAATAGTGGCTGTAGGAAGTGGGTCAATAGTAACAATTGCTGAACCTGTTTGAACTTCTGAATTCGCATTATCATCTTCTACATTTACTAAGTTATAGGTAAATATTCCGTCTGAAGATGTGTTTACGCTAACTGTCGCAACATCGGTAATTCCTGTAGAAGTTACAGTTGTATTGGCACCACCATTTATATTATAAGTAAAAGTATAAGGAGCCGTTCCATCAGATCCCGTAAAGGTAATATCTGGACTAGTAGCTCCTTTACAAATCGTCGTACTTCCAGAAACCGTAGAAGAAATTGTAGTTAGTGGATTCACTGTAACATTTGCAGACCCTGTTTGTAATTGTGAGCAATTATTAGCACTAGCGTCTGAAACACTTACTAAGTTATACGTAAATATTCCGTCTGCAGCAGTACTTACACTAACAGTTACAACATCAGTTACACCTGCAGAAGTGATAGTAGTATTCGCACCACCATTGATGTTGTAAGTAAAAGTATATGGAGCTGATCCATTTGCCGCTGTGAAAGTAATATCTGGATTTCCATCTCCTACGAAAACAGAAGTTGTACCAGAAATAGTAGCTGTTGGAGATGAATTAATGGTTACAATTGCTGAACCAGTTTGAGTCTGCGAACAAGTGTTTGTACTAGCGTCTAGAACACTTACTAGGTTATAGGTAAACGTTCCATCAGAAGCTGTACTTGCACTCAATGTAGCTTCATCCGTTATGCCAACTGAAGTAACTGTTGTATTTGTTCCGCCATTAATATTGTAAGTAAATGTATATGGCGCTGTTCCATTTGCTCCTGTGAAAGTAATATCGGGACTAGTTGAAGCCTCACAAATAGTAGTTGTCCCCGAAACGCTAGCAGTAGGTAGTGGATCAATTGTTACTGTAGCAGAACCAGTTTGTAATTGTGTACAAGCATTAGTACTAGCATCAGCAACACTCACTAAATTGTAGGTAAAAGTTCCATCAGAAGTAGAACTTGCATTCACAATTGCAACGTCCGTAACTCCACTTGATGTTATAGTAGTATTTGCACCCCCATTTATATTGTAAGTAAAAGTATATGGCGCAGTTCCGTTAGCACCTGTAAAGGTAACATCTGGGTTTGTTGCACCCTCACAAATTGTCGTTGCACCAGAAATAGTGGCTGTAGGAAGTGGGTCAATAGTAACAATTGCTGAACCTGTTTGAACTTCTGAATTCGCATTATCATCTTCTACATTTACTAAGTTATAGGTAAATATTCCGTCTGAAGATGTGTTTACGCTAACTGTCGCAACATCGGTAATTCCTGTAGAAGTTACAGTTGTATTGGCACCACCATTTATATTATAAGTAAAAGTATAAGGAGCCGTTCCATCAGATCCCGTAAAGGTAATATCTGGACTAGTAGCTCCTTTACAAATCGTCGTACTTCCAGAAACCGTAGAAGAAATTGTAGTTAGTGGATTCACTGTAACATTTGCAGACCCTGTTTGTAATTGTGAGCAATTATTAGCACTAGCGTCTGAAACACTTACTAAGTTATACGTAAATATTCCGTCTGCAGCAGTACTTACACTAACAGTTACAACATCAGTTACACCTGCAGAAGTGATAGTAGTATTCGCACCACCATTGATGTTGTAAGTAAAAGTATATGGAGCTGTTCCATTTGCCGCTGTGAATGTAACAGCTGGATTTGCATCTCCTACAAAAACAGTAGTTGTTCCTGAAATAGTAGCTGTTGGAGATGAATTAATGGTTACAATTGCTGAACCAGTTTGAGTCTGCGAACATGTATTTGTACTTGCATCTTCTACACTTACTAGGTTATAGGTAAACGTTCCATCAGAGGAAGTGTTTGCACTTACTGTTGCAACATCCGTTATGCCAACTGAAGTAACTGTTGTATTTGTTCCGCCATTAATATTGTAAGTAAATGTATAAGGAGCAGTTCCATTTGCACCAGTGAAAGTAATATCGGGACTAGTTGAAGCCTCACAAATTGTAGTTGTACCAGAAATAGTAGCAGTAGGAAGGGCTTCAATAGTTACTATTGCAGATCCAGTTTGAAGTTGAGAGCAATTAGTAGAACTAGCATCTTCTACACTTACTAAATTATAGGTAAATGCTCCATCAGTTGCAGTACTTGCACTTACGGTAGCGACATCAGTTACTCCTGCAGAAGTAACAGTTGTGTTTGCACCACCGTTAATGTTATATGTAAACGTATATGGAGCAGTTCCATTTGCTCCTGTGAATGTAATATCTGGACTTGCCCCTCCTACACAAAGAGCAGTTGTTCCAGATATAGTAGCTGTAGGTAATGGATTTACAACGATGCTTTTCGAATAACTACTTTCACAGTTATCAAAATCCATTGCTAAAACTATTTCATAGGTACCAGAATTTAAATAATCTACATCAACAGGGAAATAATTATTATTAATGGTTGAAGTAACATCAGTGGTTCCAAAGTCCCAAGTAACATTAAGTCCTGCAATAGTATCCCCTGTAAAATTAATGTCAAATGTTTCGTCTAAACAAATTGAATCAGCCATTGTAAACTTGGCTTGAAAAGTGCTGCTAAATCCTGAGAAATAACCGCCATATCCAGCTGCAGAACTATAACCAAAAAAGCCAATTGCAACCGATTTATCTGATTCTACTTTAGTATCTCCAGTAATACCAAGAACTTTATACGTTTCCCAATCAGTTGAGCCTGTTACAGGCATAGGGTCCGTTTGTAATACTCCATTTATTGATACAGCACCACCTAATTGAGAAATTACATAAACTCCCCCATCGTAGGTTTCTGTACCAATTTTTTCGATACTAGGTATCAAGTCAACAGCATTTGGTAAATTACATGTCAAAGGAGGAAGGAAATTCATACCTCCTGTTTGATCGTTTAGGTCTCCTGCCATAAACTGATATACATACGCAGGTTGAGAGGTCTCAATCAACATATTTTTATGCGTTGTTCCTGAATAGAAACTGTTGTTTATCAAAAAATATCCACCTGCAGAAAGAGTTGTGTCTGGAGTCACACTTCCATTTAAAAAAACTTGTGTATTATCATAATGAGCTACTACCATCGGACGCTCATCTTCTGCTTCTCCTTCTGCCATAACAGGGATATGTATATACCCTAAATTGTCTACAGGCACAATTTGATCAATACAAATATCTTGTGAAAACTTACTGTCTGAAATTGTTCCTAACCAACTACCATTTGATATTGCTATCGGTTTATCGGATTCTACTAGAGCCCCAAGCATTCCTGTTAAATTGGCGGAAACATCCATATATCCTGACAGTACAATAGTATTCCCAGCATTTAGTGTAATATCTAATTGATCATCCGTTACATCAACCCCACCAGTAAAAACGACACCTGAATCATAATCCGAAATATTAATTTGGGTATTGTCCTCAGTTGCCATAATACCAATCACAAAGTTTCGGGAAAGTTTACTCGTGTTCTCTTGTATCATCGGAGCATATCCAATTCTAAACGTATTCCCTAAAGATTTTAATCCTTTAGAAGTTAATGAACCTGCTTGCCTATCTCTATCTCGATACCTAGCATTTACATAAAACCTTTTTTCTCCATAAAACGACAATCCTCTATCAGTAAAAACAGTGTTTAACTCAGATTTTTCAACCATTAATTTACTCCCGCTTGTCTGTCCTTTTTCGATATAAATTTCAGCGGGACTTGTATTTGAAATTGTAAATGGGGAACCAGAAATGTGGGATCCACTTCCATCTTTAACATCAACGGAAAACGCAACAGTTTCAGGAGTAGAAAGGTAGACGTAATGCTCTTTTATACTTGCATCTTCTCTACTATGAAGGGGTGGGAGGTAGTGTATGGTGTCTAATTGGGCAAATGAAAACAGACAATAAAGTGTAAAAAGAAATACTACTAATAGTTTTAACATAGAATTTAAATTCTTAAGTTATAACTATTTAGCTTAATTTCAAGTAGATAGTTATAACTTTTAATACAGAATACTTTAAGAAGATTAAATCGAGCTAGTTTTAGTAGCTTTCTTTAATTTTTTATCAGCTCTTTTTTCTTTCGTTGTTTTAACAGCTTCCTTTTTTACATTTTTTTGAGTGTCTTGTCCTTTTGCCATGGTATATTTTTTTTTAAATATACAATAAAATAAATAATTGGCTACAATTGTCTTCTAACTTGGGTTGATTTTATTTTGATGTGCTAGGTATAACTAAAACTTGCTTATGAGATTTCGGAAAAGTTTTCTTTTACCATTAAGTGATTAAGGACGTTCTGTGTGTAAAGGCATTTTATTGAATTAAGATAATTAAGTCCTACCGATTTCTATCGGTATTAATTTCCTTAACAATTGACAAAGTCAATCTTAATTAATTGTAGCGCGTTTATCCTTAATTACTTAATGGTGAAAAAAGAGAGCTTCTTATGATAAAAGACACTCTTACAAGCTAGCCAATTGTGGGTCAACGGATTTTTCTTGGAAATTTACACAGAATCTTAATACATAGAAATCGGCAGGACTAAATAGACAGTCATTTTACCATTCTTTATTAAGGACGTTATAGGGTAAAGGCATTTTATACCTATACCCAACATAATTATATTATAATCCAAAGTGAATACATAATCGGTAATAAAATCAACTATTTTATGATTTATAATGTTTTTGATGTAACTCTGAAAATGCCTTTCTTTCAAATAATGACCAATACTTCTAAATCTTCAAAAAAATCGATCGCTCGAAATAAAGGTTTAACTGATACAAGCACATCAAAATAATAATTACCCCACTTTGGTTTAAAATTTTAAATATGTTGTGTATTACTTCTACCTTTGTAAAAAAATACTAAATATAAACATATGTCTTTTTCTTCTCTTGGATTGTCTTCAGAATTAATTTCCATTTTAAATGACCAGAAATTTGAACAAGCAACACCCATTCAGAAAGAGGCTATTCCTCCAATTTTAGAAGGAAAAGATGTACTTGGAATTGCACAAACTGGATCTGGTAAAACAGCAAGTTTTGTTCTTCCAATTTTAGATAAATTCCAGACTTTAAAAGAAGCGAAAAACAGACATATTAGTGCTTTAGTATTAGTTCCGACTAGAGAATTAGCGATTCAGGTTCATGCTGTTTTTCAACAATTTGGCAGTAATCTTCCAAGAAGGAATAAAACGATGGCTGCTTATGGAGGAGTTTCTATCAATCCTCAAATGATAGGAATGCAAGGGGTAGATATTCTTGTTGCAACACCTGGACGTTTATTAGAATTAATTGACAATAAAGCACTGTCACTTTCCGAGGTAAAGATGTTAGTGATAGATGAAGCGGATAAAATGCTAAATCTTGGATTTAGAGAGGAGATGAAAAAAATCTTCCAATTGTTACCTAAAAAACGTCAAAATTTATTGTTTTCGGCAACGCTAAGTGAAGACTTAAATTCTATGAATGCCGTTTTATTGAACGAACCTCATATTGTTAAAATTGAAGCTGAGCAAGAAAATTTAGATTTAATTAAACAATTAGCCTACTTTGTTTCTGAAGAGAATAAAGGGCCATTATTGCGTTTTTTGATTAAGGAGAATAACATGGAACAAGTATTGGTTTTTGCATCTTCGGTTCACCGAGCGGATAGTATTGCGTTTAAACTAAATCACCATGGAATAAACGCAAAATCCATTCACAGTAAGAAAAGTCAAGATGCTCGTATTACTGCTTTGAACATGTTTAAAGTAGGTAAAATTCGTGTTTTGGTTGCTACAGATTTAATTGCTCGTGGTATCGATATTCAATTTTTACCATTTGTCATCAATTACGAATTACCAAGATCTCCAAAAGATTACGTGCACCGAATAGGAAGAACAGGTAGAGCAGAAAATCCTGGGGAAGCAATTTCTTTGGTCTCTCCAGATGAAGAACATCACTTTAAAATCATCCAAAAAAAGATGAAAAAACAAGTGGATGTAGAGGATGGTAATGAATTGGTATAGTTGCGAATAGTTAATTTCCGACCAGACACTATTTAATCTTTACATTTTACCGATAATCCTTTAAATCGATTAAATAATTACGCTCATATTTAATATATTCCATTTTTTTAATATACTTTAAATCTTGATTATAAACATGTTATTCATTACTTGATAAATTGAATAAATGTTTGTAATTTTCAAATTATATAGATGTCATTTTTCAACAACCTGCTGTAGCTACTTTTATCTGGGGATTATTTTATTTTGAGGTGCTAGGTATAACTAAAACTTGATTCTGAGCTTTCAGAATTGTTTCTTTTTACCATTAACCTTAATTATTCGTATTAAACCCATCCTTAATAATTTAACGGTGAGGTAATTCCTTGGATTTTTAAGACCGTATCGAACAATCTCGCCGAGGTTAGATTACCAATTATATTAATAATCGAATTCAGGTTACAATGTAAACTTTTCGGTAGAATCATTTTTTAACCTCAGAGAGGTTATATCTTTCAACCGTAATCCTAAAAAATAATAGAACAACCCCAGAGTGGGTTGAATCAGTTCATTGTGCCTTTAAATATCTATACAGTCAATTATTAAGCTTTTTTAACGATTCGACAAATTTTCTTTTTACCTAAATTTTACATAACTTTAATTAAATCGTTTCAAAATAGTAGAATATTTACTACCTTTGTGATGGCTTTAACTAACTTAATCAAATCATAAAAAATGAAGTCACGTGAATTTCACAGAAAAATTATAAAAGCAGGATGGCAACATATAAGAACAAAAGGAAGCCATTACATATATGAAAAATAAGGATTAATATACCCAGTTCCTTATAACGGAGCTAAAGAAGTTTCGGAAGGGTTGAGAAAAACAATTGCCAAACAGATGGGATTGTAAACTCCAACTTTTAAAAACATATATTAATTAAAATTTAAAATAATGAAAATAATAAAAGTCACAATCGAAAGAGGAGCAGATAACTACGGAGGTTATTCAGAAAATGTTCCAGGAATATATGGGGCAGGAGACACTGTTAATGAAGTGAAACAAAATATAATGGAAGCAATAGAATTATTAAAAGAAAATAATTCAGATGAAAATATTCCAGATGAATTAAAGGGAGAATATAAACTGCACTTTCATTTAGATTTAGTTTCATTATTAAGTTATTATAAAGGAATTTTCACTAATGCTGCTTTAGAAAGAATAACTGGAATTAATCAAAAACAATTACAACATTATTCTACAGGATTGAAAAAACCTAGAATTCAACAAAGAAAAAAAATTGAAAACGCTTTACATAATTTGGGTGAGGAATTATTATCAATCGAATTGTAAAATTTTACTCACTGTTTAATTCATTCAATACCATCTACAATGTAAACTTTTCGGTAGAATCATTTTTTAACCTCAGAGAGGTTATATCTTTCAACCGTAATCCTAAACAATAGTAGAACAACCCCAGAGGGGGTTGAATCAGTTCATTGTACTATAAACATTTATGCAGTCAATTATAAAGCTTCTTAAGTGATTTCGCTACTTTTTAAAAGTAAATTACATCCTATTATTTCTTGGTTAAGCACTACAAAATACAATCGTAGCAATTAGTGTCATTCTTCTTTTTTAAAATTCGCGAACCTAATTGAATTTTATTCTCAATTTTTGCCTTATTTTTACGTTAAGAATTAAGATAAACAAGATGAGTAGATTAAAAATTTCAGATATATTTTCTAATCCTGAATTAGGAAAAAAGATAACAGTTAAAGGTTGGGTAAGAGGTTTTAGAAGCAATCGTTTTATTCAATTAAATGATGGTTCGACGATTAAAACGCTTCAAGCTGTTGTTGAGTTTGAAAATTTTGAAGAGTCTGTTTTGAAGAAAATAACTACCGCTTCTGCTGTCGGTTTAACTGGAGTTTTAGTGGAGTCTCAAGGTGCTGGTCAAGCTTTTGAATTACAGGTTGAAACAATTGAAATCATTGGTGAAGCAAATCCAGATGATGTTCAGAAAACGGTGATGCAACCAAAAAAACACAGCTTAGATTACTTAAGAGAACAAGCGCATTTACGTTTTAGAACAAATACATTTAGTGCGGTTTTTAGAATTCGTCATGCTGTGGCTTATGCAATTCATAAATTCTTTAATGATAAAGGTTTCTTTTATATTCACACGCCAATTATTACTGGTTCTGATGCAGAAGGAGCAGGGGAAATGTTTAGGGTAACGAATTTAGACCCAATAAATCCACCATTAAATGAAGATGGTACTGTTAATTACAAAGAAGATTTTTTCGGAAAACCTGTTAATCTTACTGTTTCTGGTCAGTTAGAAGCTGAATTAGCAGCTTTAGCTTTAGGTCAGGTTTATACATTTGGTCCAACATTTAGAGCTGAAAACTCAAACACTTCTCGCCATTTAGCAGAGTTTTGGATGATTGAACCAGAAGTTGCTTTCAATGATTTGAAAGATAACATGGATTTGACAGAGGAGTTCTTAAAATACATTAGTAATTATATTCTCACGAATTGCGAAGATGATTTAGCTTTCTTAAACGATAGAGAAGTTACAGAACAAGCTTCTAAACCGCAAGCAGACCGTAATGAATTGACATTAAAAGAACGATTAGCATTTGTTGTAAATAATGATTTTAAACGTTTGACTTATACCGAAGCGATTGAAGTATTAAGAAATTCAAAACATTACAAGAAAAATAAATTTCAGTATCCTGTAGAATGGGGGATTGACTTACAAAGTGAGCACGAACGTTATTTAGTAGAAAAAGAATTTAAGTGTCCTGTGATTTTAACAGATTATCCTGCTGAAATTAAAGCGTTTTACATGCGTCAGAATGATGATGGAAAAACAGTTGCTGCAATGGATGTTTTATTTCCTGGAATTGGAGAAATTGTTGGGGGGTCTCAAAGAGAAGAGCGCATGGATATTTTGAAAAAGAAGTGTGCAGATTTCCATATTGAAGAAGAAGAACTGTGGTGGTATATGGATACACGTAAATTTGGTTCTGTGCCGCATGCTGGATTTGGTTTAGGATTTGAAAGAATGGTGATGTTTGTAACTGGTATGACGAATATTAGAGACGTTATTCCTTTTCCGAGAACACCTTTAAATGCGGAATTTTAATTTAGTTATTAACAGGAAATCTTCCCCCTTAATCCCCCTCCAAAGGGGGAAACAAAAAAATGGCATTAAAGCAATATTTAGTACAGAAATTAGAGCAGCGGTTGTCGCCTCAGCAAATTCAATTAATGAAATTGTTGCAGGTTCCTACGCTTGAACTGGATCAAAGGATAAAGCAAGAGTTAGAGGAGAATCCAGCTTTAGAAGAAGGGCTTGATGATAATGAAGATGATGATTTTGACAATGAATTTGACACTGAATCTTCTGACGAAAATGATGACAACGATTTTGATCTTTCTGATTATTTTGATGACGATACGGCTGAATATAAAACCCAAACCAATAATAACAGTAAAGACGACGAAGAGCGAGTGATTCCTCTTTCTGGAGAATTATCGTTTCAGCAAAGAATGACGGAGCAGTTACATTTGTTGGATTTAACAGATGATCAATTTATGATTGCCGATACAATTATTGGAAATTTAGATGAATCGGGTTATTTGAACAGAGAATTAGATGCAATTGTAGATGATTTAGCTTTTTCAGCAAATATTATTACTACCTACGAAGAAGTTGAAAAAGTGTTGAGCTTAGTTCAAGAATTAGACCCTGCAGGTATTGGAGCTCGAAATTTAAGAGAATGTTTATTGCTTCAAATAAATAGAGCACAAGATGGAAACATTACCCGTTTTACAGCAAAGAAAATATTGGATGATCATTTTGAAGAATTTATTAAAAAGCATTACGATAAAATTCAAAAGAAATTTGAAATTTCAGACGAAGATTTAAAAGATGCTATTGATGAAATTATTCGTTTGAATCCGAAACCAGGTGGTTCAATGCGTGAAGCTGCTAAAAATCATCAAGAAATTATTCCTGACTTTGAAATCATTGAAAATGACGGAAAATTAGAACTTTCATTAAATGGTAGAAATGCACCTGAATTGAAAGTGAATAAAGATTACGAAAAAATGTTACGCACTTATTCGGAAGGAGGGAAGACTTCTAAATCGGACAAAGATGCAGTGATGTTCGTGAAACAGAAGTTAGATGGAGCGAAGTGGTTTATCGATGCAATTAAACAAAGACAAAATACGTTACTAACTACGATGCAGGCGATTATGATGTATCAGAAAGAATATTTCTTAACTGGTGATGAAACGAATCTGAGGCCAATGATTTTAAAGGACATTGCAGAAATCGTTAATCTTGATATCTCTACAGTTTCCAGAGTTGCTAATAGTAAATATGTGGTTACGGGTCAAGGTACTTTTGCTCTAAAATATTTCTTTTCTGAATCCTTATCAACTGATTCAGGTGAAGAGGTTTCAACAAGAGAAGTAAAGAAGATTTTATCTGAAGCAATTGAAAATGAGTCAAAATCAAAACCGCTAACAGACGAAAAGCTAACGGAGTTATTGAAAGAAAAAGGATATAATATTGCTAGACGTACAGTTGCAAAATACAGGGAACAATTAAACATTCCAGTTGCACGTTTAAGAAAAGAATTGTAATGCGTTTTTTCTTTCAGTTTATTACTTGGGCTTTTATGCCAATCTTAATGCCAATCTATGCATTGTTATTAGTGATGTTTTCTCCTTCTCAACCAATCGAAATTGGACTGAATAATTCATTGTATTTGTTTCCTCTTCAAAATAAAATTATCATTTTAATTTATTTCCTGATTATGACTGTCATTATTCCAGGATTAATTTACATTATGATGCAAAAAATGAACAAGCTTAAAACAATCGAAATGGATGATCGCTCAGAACGAAAAATTCCATTGGTAATTATGAGTATTTGTTGTATTTGCTTACTTTATATCTTTCATTCAATTGATTATAATTTACCAAAATATATTTATTCCTTATGCTTATCAGGTGCCTTAATCATTAGTCTTTTCACCTTTATTAATGAGCGTATTAAAATTAGTTTGCATGCTACAGGAGTTGGAATTTTTACTGGATTTCTATTGGCTTACTATTCTGAGCAATTAATGTTTAAGATAGAAGTATTAGCAATCGCTTTTATTCTATCAGGACTCGTCTTTTCTTCTCGCTTGTTTTTAGAAAAACATACTATGAAAGAACTAATCTTAGGTTATACCTTAAGTTTACTTATTACTTTTACTTTAACGCTCTATTATCCATTTGTTAACTGGTAAGTTCAATTAAATAGATTACAAATTATGAATTCAAAAATTAAATTTATCTCCGCATTAATTGTTCTTATTACAATTACAGCTTGTGGTTTAATCAATAAAAAAAACAAGGGAAAAGGATTCAATATTTTTCCAATATCTCAAGATAAACAATTAGGTTTTCAAGTGTCAAGTCAAATTGATGGTGATAAAACTACTTATCCTCTTTTAGATTCGGCTAAATATGCAGAAGTATATCGTTATTTATATAAAGTGCGTGATAATATTTTAAATACAGGTGAAGTAAGTTTAAAAGAAGATTTTAGTTGGAGGTTAAGAATTGTGCATGATGACAATACATTAAATGCTTTTTGTACGCCTGGTGGATATATTTATTTTTATACTGGAATTTTAAAGTTTTTAGAATCAGAAGATCAGTTAGCTGGTGTAATGGCACATGAAATTGCACATGCAGATATGCGTCACTCTACTCGTCAAATGTCAACTATGTATGGAATTCAATTTGCTCAACAAGTAATTCTTGGAGATCCAACAGCCTTAACGCAAGTAACAAACGCATTGGTAGGGTTAAAATTCTCTCGTAAACATGAAATAGAAGCGGATGAAATGTCGGTAAAATACCTTTGTTCTACACCTTATAATGCAGCTGGTGGAGCAGGTTTCTTTCAAAAATTGCAAGCGATGAGTGAAGGAGGAAGACAACCAGAATTTTTAAGTACGCATCCAAATCCTGATAATAGAATTGAGAATTTTATCAATAACAAAACGATTATGGGTTGTGTAGGAACAAATGACTTTAAGGTTGACTATCAGAAAATGGTAGCGAAATTACCGAAGTAGAAAGGAAAGACAATAGGCTAGAAGACATTAGATAGAATGACAAATTTTGAATTTTTAATATGCCTGTCGGGAACTTTGCCTCAAGGATATTTCGCACTTTCATTGCTATGATATCTAGTTGTTTGACAATTAATAGGGCTGTACCCCATCGTTAATGATAACACAAACTACTAAGCTCTGAAGGAGCGCAATAAAATATTTTGGGTAGTTTTCTGAGAAAGGTCTATAAAAAGAAAAGACCTTAAAAATATGTTTTCTCTATTCTATTTATTATATTAAGAGGATAACCAATAAAATAATAAATAGTATGACAATTCAAGAAGCCTCGATATTTTTTAACAACTTAAAAACCAAAAGTAATAACAATTATCGAATCAAGATTTATAAAAACTTCCTATACATACTAAACAGTTTACAGAACAAAGATTTATCTAAAGACGAAATACAATCAATAGAAATTAAATTTGATATCCTAGATCTAGAATCGCATAGAGAATCTAATCAAAGGGAGCTAAATAAAATTTTAAAAGAGTTTACTGACTATTTAAGAGAAAAACACTCTATTCTAAAAAAAGGATATTATATGAATATTGGAGTCTCTATCGGATCTGTATTCGGTTTAATTGCCGGAATACTTATAAAAGAACGTATGGATAAGTCAATAGGAGTTGCATTAGGGATAGTTATAGGTGTAACTATCGGTATAATTATAGGAAAGATTTTAGATGCTAAAGTTAAAGCTGAAGGAAAAGATATTTAATTCTTTACCGCTTATGTTTTGACTTAATTAAAATAAACAAGATGTCTAAAAAATAACACCACAAATGTTTATTAAGGGGAGTTTTATAATTTAACACAATGACATTCAGTTAATTATACGTGTATTTACACGTAATTTTGAATGAAATAGACATGAAATCTGTAAAGTATAAAAAACAAGGGAAAAAAGGGCTTTTTGATGATTAAAATGCAATTGAACACATGAACGAAATGGGAAATCCATTAAAAAAAATTAGTTCTGTGATCGATTTTGAGTTTTTTCGTGAATTATTGGAGTCAAAATTATTGAATACTGACAAAAAGAATAATGCTGGCGCAAAACCTTATGACTATGTTATGATGTTTAAAATCATGATTTTACAACGATATTTTGGTTTAGGGGATAAGCAAATCGAGTTTCAAATTGTAGATAGAATGAGTTTTAAACAATTTTTGGGGCTTGAAACCGGAGACAAAGTTCCAGATGAACTTAGCGAAGCGATATCACGAACACATTGAAAATAAAAATAATGTGAGTAAAAAACTGTTTGGCTTTTTAGAGAAAAACTTACAGAAAGCGAGTTAATTCCCTTATTATTTGAACTTTTTGCCGATTTTTTAGCAGAAAAAGAATTGATTTTAAATGAAGGACGAATGATTGATGCCAGTTTTACAATTGCACCCAGGCAAAGGAATACACTTGAAGAACTGCGAAGCACATCACGAATACCAAAATAAAAATATACTCAATGAGTAAAATGAAAAATTAAAAAAAGGTGAAGGCGATGAATTGTGGAATGACAACAAACATAAAAAAAGGGTCAGGTCAATTTTCTGGGGATAACCAATATTATTAAGCTTTTGTAAAAAGTTTTTCTTCATATCTTTTGGCTTGACCCAAAAGAAACAATCCCGATAATTATCGGGAGTTGGCTGAACCAATAAAACTTGAAAACTACGAAACACTCCGTAGCTTCATCCAAACTCGCAAACGCTGTTATCAACAACCAATACTTGGATTGTTGACAGCTGAGCTCAGACATGGATTCAGCTTTACTCGTTTATTCACTTCAAAAGCAGTGCTTTTTCTTCTACATTTCATTGCTTAGGCCGAAAAACGCTTCGATTATTATGTTTCGCTAAAATTTAATATTCTTTCTTTCTTTTAAATTTACATTTTGATTTT
>Ga0209702_10003115_pt1 | contig 26956 bp, 25 predicted proteins | sample FRY01_FD_187210 | JGI IMG/M metagenome (GOLD analysis project Ga0209702, IMG submission 187210) | Freshwater microbial communities from Lake Fryxell liftoff mats and glacier meltwater in Antarctica - FRY-01 (SPAdes) (version 2) | ecosystem: Environmental > Aquatic > Freshwater > Ice > Glacier... | reverse complement strand
GCATTCTGTGGCCGAGCATCATGAGCTGGAAGAAGCCATGAATGATCTGGCAGCGGCCGATATGTCCTCCAGCGCGTGGATGGCCAAATTCAAGCAGCTCGATCACGATTACCGCCACCATATCGAGGAAGAAGAAGACGATCACTTCCCAGACTTCGCCAAGCACCTTACGGACGAGGACGCGCGCCACATGCGAGAAGTCTTCGAGCGTAGGAAAAAAGAAGAATATGCTGATGCCGAATTGACGCCAGAAGCCAAGGATAATGCCAAGGAATGATTGCGAATTGGGGGGAGAAAGATGCAGCCTGAACTTGATCGGGCTGACGCTGTTGGGGATTCATCGGTGGAACCGGGCGTGTGGCGCTATGCCAAGGCCACACGCGCGACGGTACTGATTGATGCGGAAGAGTATTTCGAGGCGATGCAGCAGGCAATGCTGAGCGCGAGGCAGCGTATTCTGATGATTGGCTGGGATTTCGACACGCGAATCCATCTCGAACAGGGGCGGCGCTGGTGGCAGAAGGGGTTTCGGCGAACCTACCCCTCAAGGCTTGGCAGTTTTATCCTGTGGCTTAACCGGCACCGGGACGGTTTGGAAATTCGCATTCTGAAATGGAGTTTCGGGGCGTTCAAATTCTTCTCCCGCGGCTCAATGCTGATTGATCTGATCCGCTGGTGGCCGCATCGGCGGATTGACTTCAAATTCGATACCAACCATCCAGTGGGTGCCAGCCACCACAAGAAAATTGTCGTGATTGATGACCATGTCGCGGTTTGCGGCGGTATTGATATGACGATAATGCGTTGGGATACGCGTGAACATCAGGAGAATGATCAACGGCGCAAGCGCCCGCGCGGGGCGGTTTATGGTCCATGGCATGATGCCACCATGATGATCGAAGGCGAGGCTGAGGCGGCGCTGGGTGATCTGGGGCGTGACCGCTGGGCCCGGGCAAATGGTCCAAAGCTGGATCCGATTAAGGCAGGCGCGAAAGACGTCAGCGCATGGCCTGACAAAATCCAAGCGCAGTTCGGGAATGTGGAAGTCGGTATTGCCCGTACTCGCGGAGCATATGCTGGTCAGCCGGAAATCGACGAGATCGCTGAATTGTTTGAGCGGCAAATCGCATCGGCCAAGGAATACATCTATGCCGAAAGCCAATATTTCACATCGCGGCGAATTGCACAGGCCATTGCCAAGCGTTTAACTGAAGAAAACCCGCCTGAAATCCTGATTGTCCACGCTGCGCATGCCGAAGGCTGGTTGGAACAACAGGCAATGGATCACGCCCGTGCGGAGCTGGTACGGACGTTAGGGAAGCTTGATGAAGGCAATAAGTTGGGGCTTTACGTACCTTTCACCGGCAAAACGCCCTTATATGCCCACGCCAAGATCATGATAATAGACGACCGTATTCTGCGGATCGGATCGGCCAATATGAATAATCGGTCGATGGGCCTCGATAGTGAATGCGATGTATTTGTTGATTGCGAAAGGCCGGGAAATGCGCATTGCGGTATGGAAATCGCAAGGCTGAGGCATTCATTGCTCGCCGAACATTGCGGTTTGGAGATTGACGAGATCCCGGGTTTGCTAGCGCGACACGGCAGTATGGCCGCGGTGATCCGGGAAATCGGAACAAGTCGGAACCGAACTTTGCGGCGGTTTGAATTGCCTGAATTGAACGGGGTGCAAGAAGCAGTAGCCGAATCCGGCCTACTGGACCCCGAAGGAACTGATGATATGTTCGAACCTTACGCGCACGGCGGATTGTTTCGAACTAACAGGCTGCTCGGCAAAGTCCGTAGCAAGCTAATGAAGAGGAAATAACATAGTGAGCAGTCTGGTTGACCCTGACGAAGATATCGAACGCGGCAAATTGCCGGTGCCCCCGGAAGTTCAGGCTGCGATCCGCACCCTGATCGAATGGACCGGCGATGATCCGGAACGTGAAGGTCTGCGCGATACGCCGAAACGCGTAGCGCGCGCATGGAAGGAATATTGTCAGGGCTACGGCGAAGATCCGGCGATCCATCTCAGCCGGGTGTTCGAGGAAGTCGGCGGGTATGACGAGGTTGTCCTGCTCAAGGATATTCCGTTTCAGTCGCATTGCGAACACCACATGGCGCCAATCATCGGCAAGGCGGCCATCGCCTATCTGCCGCGCAATCATGTCGTGGGTATTTCGAAGCTGGCTCGGGTGTTGCACGGCTATTCGCGGAGGCTGCAAATTCAGGAACGCCTAACCGCTGAAGTTGCACAGTGCATCTGGGATAATCTGCAGCCGCACGGCGTTGCGGTGGTGATCGATGCCAGCCATGCCTGCATGACCGCACGCGGAGTGCGCACGCCCGGCGTAGGGATGGTCACGAGCCGATTGATGGGCTGTTTCCTGGACGATCAGAGCAGCCGCAAGGAGGTGCTCAGCCTGATGGGCTACTGATCTGAGGACACAAAAAGGGGCGGCGCAACATCGGTTGCGCCGCCCCTTTTTTGTTTTTGGTCAGGGTCTAGAGCTGGCCGAGCATATGTTCTGCCGAGCTAACCGAGAAATCGCCTGGCGCTTCAACATTCAGCTGTTCCACGACGCCGTCATTGACGACCATCGAGTAACGCTGGCTGCGCGTGCCCATGCCAAAGCCATTGAAATCGGCATCCAGACCAATCGCGCCGGCGAAATCGCCATTGCCGTCAGCCAGCATTGCGATTTGGTCAGAACCGTTATCCTTGTTCCACGCGCCCAGAACGAATGCATCGTTCACAGCGGTGCAGGCGATTTCATCCACGCCCTTGGCTTTCAATTCTGCAGCCTTTTCGACAAAACCGGGCAAATGCTTGGCCGAGCAAGTCGGAGTGTAGGCACCGGGGACCGAGAACAACGCCACTTTCTTGCCAGCGAAATATTCGCTCGACTGGACGGCTTCGGGGCCTTCAGGGGTCGCTTTGACCAGTTTGATATCGGGAAGTTTGTCGCCAACTGAGATTGCCATGAGGTAATTTCCTTTCGTCTGGGATATGCTCTGTGCCTGATATAGAGTGTCCCGGTGCCGCCGCAATGACAATACCATATAAAGATCGCTTTATATTTGCTTTGGCGCACCTCGCTCGCTACATGCGCCAACGAATTGCCGCGCGTGTTGCTGCGGCGATAACAGATCATTTCCAGGAGAATATCGTGGCCGCTGACCAAGCCGATTACATCATCAAAGACATCTTGCTCGCCGAATTCGGTCGGGCGGAAATCGCAATTGCCGAAACCGAAATGCCGGGCCTGATGGCACTCCGTGAGGAATTTGGGGACAGCAAGCCTCTACAGGGCGCACGGATCACTGGTTCGCTGCATATGACGATCCAGACTGCAGTCTTGATCGAAACATTGACCGCACTTGGCGCAGATGTCCGCTGGGCAACCTGCAACATCTTCTCCACGCAAGATCACGCCGCTGCTGCGATCGCGGCAACGGGCGTACCGGTGTTTGCAATCAAGGGTGAAACCCTCGCAGATTACTGGGATTATGTTGGCAAGATCTTCGATTGGTGGACCCATGCCGATCCGGATCAGACCAGCAATATCATTCTGGATGATGGCGGCGATGCAACCATGTTCGCTCTTTGGGGCGCACGTCTCGAAGCTGGCGAAACCATGCCTGAGCCGGCCAATGCCGAAGAAATCGAAATGCAGCGGGCGCTCAAGGCCTATATCGCCAAGAACCCCGGTTACCTGTCCAAGTCGGTCAAGAATATTCGCGGCGTTTCGGAAGAAACCACCACCGGAGTTCACCGCCTTTACCAGATCGCCAAGCAGGGCAAATTGCCATTCCCTGCGATCAACGTGAATGACAGTGTGACAAAGTCGAAGTTCGACAATCTGTACGGCTGCCGTGAGAGCCTGGTTGATGCGATCCGCCGCGCGACCGATGTTATGTTGTCGGGCAAGGTCGCCTGCGTTGCCGGTTTCGGCGATGTCGGCAAGGGTTCTGCAGCTTCCCTGCGTCAGGGCGGCGCCCGCGTGATGGTAACCGAAGTCGATCCGATCTGCGCATTGCAGGCCGCGATGGAAGGCTATGAAGTCGTCACGATGGAAGAAGCTGTCACGCGCTGCGATATTTTCGTAACCGCGACCGGCAATGAAGATGTCATCACCGCCGAACATATGAAGGCGATGAAGCACATGGCCATCGTCTGCAACATCGGCCATTTCGACAGCGAAATCCAGATTGGCGCGCTCGACAATTACGATTGGGCGGAAATCAAGGAAGGCACCGATATGGTAACCTTCCCTGATGGCAAGCAAATCCTGATTTTGGCGAAGGGCCGCTTGGTCAACTTGGGCTGCGCCACCGGTCATCCCAGCTTTGTAATGAGCGCCAGTTTCACCAACCAAGTGCTCGCTCAGATCGAGTTGTTCCTGCGTAACGATCAGTACAAGAACGACGTATACGTGCTGCCCAAGCATCTGGATGAAAAGGTCGCGGCGCTGCACCTTGAAAAGCTCGGCGTGAAACTGACGCAGATGAGCAAAAAGCAGGCGGATTACATCGGCGTGCCGCAAACTGGCCCGTTCAAACCGGATCATTACCGCTACTAAGATTGCAACCAAAGAAAGCAGGCGGCCTTGTCATTCGACGGGGCCGCCTTTCTTTTGGCCTTTTTGTTGGTCACTTCGCGCTTCCGGCCATTGCATCCTGCCCCTGCGCAGCATAGCTGAAACCTCATGGAATTATCCGCTACCGCACTGACCCTGATCGGGCTTTTGTTTGCCGCCTGGACGGTGGGCGCAGCGTGGTTGATGATTTCCGCCGGGGCAAAATCGATCCAGGCGGAGCAAAGTCGCAAGGCTGCCCGGCGGATGGCCCGGATGATCGACGAAGCGCCAGCGATCCCGCTATTGGTTCGTGCTGACGGCCGGATCGAGGGTCCGGAAAGGTTGGCCGGATGGCTCGGTATCGAAAAGCTGCCGCAATATCTGAGTGAATTGTGCGGTGATATAAACGGCGGTGCGGCAAGCGGTCTTTCCCAGCAGCAATTGACCGAGCTGACGGAAAAAGTGCGCCATACGCAGCGCACTGCGGCACCGTTTCGGTTGGCGCTAACCCCGCCGGGATCACAGCGCAGTCTGGCTTTGCGCGGCAATCTGGCTGACCCGCAAATCTCGCCCGGCGGGGCTGCACTTATCTGGATTTTCGATTTTAGCGAGAGCGAGGACGAACTGACCCAATTGCGCGCGGATGCAGCCCGCGCAAAGGGTGATTTCGCCGCATTGGTTGGCCTGATCGAAGCTGCGCCAATGCCGATGTGGTTTCGCGGCCCGGACAGCAAATTACGTTTGGTCAACCGTGCCTATGTGGAGGCTATCGGTGCATCAGGCCCCGATGTGGTCGTCGAAGGACAATTGGAGTTGGTCGAACCGGTTGACGGATTGACCGCGGCGCAAATCGCTACGCAAGCTGCCAATCAGAAATTACCAATTGAGCGGATAGTCGCGACCACGATTGATGGCCAACGCCGCAGTTTGCGGGTCAGCGACCTGCCATTGGGCGACGAGGGCGTAGCGGGTTATGCTGTTGATATCGAGGAAATGGAGGAACAGGCACGCAGTTTTCGGGCATTCAGCGATGCTCAGCGTTCCATGCTCGATCAGCTTTCGGTTGGCGTCGCCCAATTCGATGCAGTGCGTGAATTAAGTTTTGCCAACCAGCCATTTCGCCGGACGTTCGGCATTTCGCCAGGCACGGTCAGCGCTGGGACGAATTTCGAACGTCTGCTCAGCGATGCCCGCGAGAGTGGCCGTACACCAGAAGTCCGTGATTTCCCGGCATGGCGCGCAGAGCACGTTGAATGGTTCACCAGCGGGGAGACTCAGGAAGAGGCTTGGCCGCTGTCAGGCGGAACCCATTTGCGGATCATTGCCCAACCAATGCCGGATGGAGGTCTGGTGCTGATCGCAGAAGATCGGACCGAACAGCTTTCATTGTCGGCCACTCGCGACACCTTGTTACGCACCCGAACTGCAATCTTTGATAGTATGTTCGAAGCGCTCGCGGTTGTGGCGCCAGATGGCACTTTGCAATTGTGGAACCGCAGCTTTGCAGGGGTATGGGGGCTGGAGGCAGAAATGCTCGATGCTCATCCGGGCGCCGAGAAATTGCTAGATGCCATCGCGCCCAATTTGGCCCGCCCGAAACAGGCCAAGGCGATTGGCGAAGTAATCCGCTCCGCGACACTCGACCGGAAAGAAACCGGCGGCAGGGTGCAAATGGCTGACGGGCGGACGCTGGAGTTTGCCGGTGTTCCGCTGCCCGATGGCAATGGTCTGTTTACAACTCTCGACATCACAGATTCTCAAATGGCAGAAGATGCCTTGCGCGGGCGGGCGCAGGCACTGGAAGAAGCGGACGCTGTAAAGACCCGTTTTCTTGCCAACATGTCGTATGAATTCCGTACCCCGCTGACCACAATTGGCGGCTTCGCTGAGCTGCTGGAAGCAGGGGTTGCTGGCGAACTGACTGAACAGGGCATGGAATATGTCGCCGCCATCATCGAATCAGTGGGCCGTTTGACCGAACAAGTGGAAAACGTTCTCGACCTGTCACAAAGCGAGGCAGGGCTGTTGCCCATCGCGAAGGAACGGATCGAGTTGTTGCCGTTCGTGACCAAAGTTGTGCGGGAACGCGAACAGGCGATCGTCGATGGCGGATTGAGCCTCGATTTGCGCGGCGGCGCTGGCGGCAAACTGGATGCAGACCCGCGACAATTGGGGCGGGCATTGGGGCATTTGCTCGACAATGCGATCACCGCAACGCCCAAGGGCGGAAAGATTTTGGTCGAGGTCGGCAAGCCCAAGGGGATCGCGCGGATTGTGGTGTCGGACAATGGGGCCGGTATGTCGCGGGACGAGCTTTCGCGCGCACTTGATGGTTTGCGCACCAGCGCTGATGGCAGCGGCCTGGAACGCAGACAGGGACTTGGCATTCCGCTGGCCCAGCAATTGATCGAGGCTCATGATGGCACGTTGGAAATAGTTTCTCGCAAAGGTACAGGAACAACCGCGACTATTTTGATCCCGTGAGAATTGAGCTGCCCGATCTTGCCGCGATGCAGGCTTTCGGCGGACGGATTGCAGCGCAATTGCGGCCAGGTGATGTGGTGGCGCTGTCGGGCGGATTGGGGGCTGGTAAAACCACATTGGCGCGGGCCATTATTGCAGCGCTGGGGTTCGAGGGCGAGGTTCCATCACCCACGTTTACAATCGTGGAAACCTATGATCCGCCGGCTGTTCATTTGCCACTGGTTCATGCCGATTTTTACCGCCTGAATCGGCCAGAGGAAATTGAGGAGATCGGCCTTGATGATTACCGAAATGACGCCGCATTGTTGGCTGAATGGCCCGAAAATGCCGGCGGTTTCGATCATGAGCCCGCCTGCCTCTCGATAATTTTGGAAGTTGCGGATGAAGGCCGGATTGGAATTGCCCATGGCGGTGCCAATTGGCTAGGGCGGATGCCATGAGTGAAATTATCCCTGACGGTATCGATTCCTTTTTGAACAAAGCCGGTTGGGGAACAGCGGCAATCGACCCGATCCCGGGCGATGCGTCATTCCGCCGGTACTTCCGGATCGCTGATCAGGACCGGAAGGCGATGCTGATGTTCGCGCCGCCGCCAGAAGAAGACTCCAAGCCGTTCCTTCATGTCGCCCATTGGCTAACCGATAATGCCATGCGGGCACCGAAGATATTTGCGGAGGATGCCGCGCAAGGTTGGGTACTGATCGAGGATTTCGGTGATGATAGAATGCGCGACTGGCTAGATACCAATCCGCAGGGCGAGACCGGAGCCTATGTCGCGGCGGTTGATGCTTTGGCGCGGCTTCACGCCCTGCCTGCAGGCCCGTTTGATCCCTATGATATGGCGGTCTATGCGCGGGAAGCAGCACTGCTGACCCAGTGGTATTGTCCCGCAATGAAGGTTGATGCCGATGCTGACGGCTATGTGCGGGCATGGAATGCAGCGCTCGCCCCCATCATTGCGCGCGCGCAGCCGGGCGTGACTGTTCTGCGCGATTATCATGCCGAAAACATCATGCTGCTTGGCCCGGATGAAACGGGGCAGGGCGAACAGGGCCTGATCGACTTTCAGGACGCGCTGGTGGGCCATCCCGCCTATGATCTGGTATCATTGCTGCAGGACGCGCGGCGCGATGTTTCGCCGGACCTGGAGCGGCGAATGCTGAACCATTATCTGGCGAAAGTGGATGCCGGAGATGATTTTCTGGCGGATTACGCGCGGCTTGGCGCGCAGCGCAACGCCAAGATTGTTGGTATTTTTGCGCGCCTTTGGAAACGCGATGGCAAGCCGCGCTATCTGTCCTATATCCCGCGCGTATGGGAAGCGCTGGAGCGGGATTTGCAGCATCCCGCGCTTGCTCCGGTGGCGGCATGGTTCGACGCCAATATCCCGCGCCAGATTCGCGACAATCTCGGCGGCAATATTGCATGACCAAGCTGGCATCGGACACGGCAATGGTAATGGCCGCAGGCATGGGCAAACGGATGCTGCCACTAACCGCGTCGCAGCCCAAGCCGATGGTGCGTGTGGCGGGCAAACCATTAATCGATCATGCGCTGGACCGCTTGGTCGAAGCTGGCGTGACTAAGGCCGTGGTCAATGTCCATTATCTGGCCGACGCGCTAGAGGCACATCTTGGCGAGCGCAAAAATCCCGAGATCCTGATCTCGGACGAGCGCGATATGCTGCTGGAAACCGGCGGCGGAATGGTCCGTGCGCAGCCCATGTTGCCGGACCCGTTTTTCTGCCTGAATGCCGACAATATCTGGCTGGATGGGCCGCGTGACGGGTTTCACGATTTATCCGACCGGTGGAATCCGGACGAGATGGACGCACTGCTGCTGATGGTCCCGCATGCCCGTGCGCTCAATTTTCGCGGTAAAGGCGATTTTCACATGAACCCTATCGGCCGCCTGACCCGCCGCCGTTCTGGCCGGATCGCGCCTTTTATTTATACCGGCATCCAATTGGTCTCGCACCGACTGCTGCGTGACGCGCCAGAGGGCGGATTTTCCACCAACATTCTGTGGGAACGCGCGATTAAGGATGGGCGGCTGTTCGGCGCCGCCTTTACCGGCCAATGGTTCGAAGTGGGCATGCCGCAATCCATTGCGCCAACCGAAGAAGCCTTGCAGCGTGGCTGATGGCCCCGCCGTTTATTCAATCGCTGCGCATCGCGGATTTGCGGATGCTTTGGTGGCGGGCTTGGTGCCGCGATACGGCGGAGATGACGTAGGCTTGGCCCGCCTGACCCTGCTACTACCAAGTACCCGCGCGATGCGCACCGTCAGCGAGGCATTCATCCGCCATTTTGGCGCCGCCGGGCTGAGCGGGATGCTGATGCCGCGGATGGCCGTTGTCGGCGATCTTGATCTGGATGAGACGCTGGGCAGTCTGCTCGACCCGCTGGGCGCGGCCGATATTCCGCGCAGTGTGGATCCGACCCGGCGCTGGCTGAGGCTGGCCGAACTGCTGCGCGAGGAATTGGGTAAAGACGCGCCGCGCGGCAGCGGCTTGCTCCGGATGGCGCAGGAAATGGCCGCCGCAATGGACCGGCTGTTGGTGGAAGACATCGGCCCGGAGGCATTACTGCAGGACCGCGTGCTCGACTTGCTCGGCGATCTGTCCGGCCATTGGCAGGGAAGTTTGCGGACCTTCGCCAGAGTGCAGGCGAGTTGGCTAACCGAATTGAACGCAGCGGGTGAAGTGGACGCAGCGTCGCGGCGCAACCGATTGTTCGACTTTGCGGCGGAGCGGTGGAAAGCGCAGCCGCCAGCAACCCCGATTGTCGCCGCCGGGGTCACCAGCGCCGCGCCCGCGCTCGCCCGGTTGCTGCGAGTGGTTTCGGAATTGCCGCATAGCGCGGTCATCCTGCCTGATCTTGATCTGGCGATGGAGGATGCAGTCTGGTCGGAATTGGGCACTGCGGGCGCGCCTGAGGAACCGGGCGATCCGCCCTTTACGCGGGGCGATGCGGTTACCCATCCGCAATATCATTTGAAGCTGCTGCTCAATCGTATGGGCGTCGCGCGCGGCGAAGTCCGCCAATGGCACCGCAAGGGCATGACGGCGGCATCGCCTGACCGGACGCATGCGATTTCCTCGCTGTTCCTGCCGCCCGAGGCGAGCAAAAGCTGGGTGGGGCTGGAACCGGATATGCGCCGCTTGGCAGGCGTGAAATTAATGGAAAGCGCCAATCCGGAAGAGGAAGCGCAGGCGATTGCCCTGCTGGTGCGCGAAGCGATCGAGCATCTGACCAAGCGGGTCAATGTGATCACTCCCGATCGCGGTCTGGCCCGGCGGATTGTCCAGCATTTGCGGCGCTGGAATATCACTGCGGACGATTCCGCTGGACGTCCGTTGAGCGATACCCCTGCCGGGCGGCTGTTTCTGTTACTCGCCGAAGTCGCGTCGGAAAATGTCGCACCGGTGCAACTGATGGCGTTGTTGCAGCATCCTTTGGTAAATATTGGCGAGGGGCGGCGCGATTGGCTGGAAAATGCCCGCGCGATGGAACTGGCATTGCGCGGACCGCGTCCGGCACCAGGCCTCCATCCTTTGGGTCCGATTGCTGACAAGGCGCAGGTTCTGGAGTGGTGGCAGGGCGTGGACGCGGTTCTCGCGCCGCTACTGACAAGTCACGGCGATCAATCCTTGGCGCATTTGTTGGATCAGTTGTCGGAGGCGGCGGAAAGTCTTTGCGCTGACGTGATTTGGTCCCGCGAAGATGGCCGTGCCCTGGCTGCCATGGTCGAGGACTTGCGGCTTCATGCGCGCGAGGTCGGCACCAGTATCGAACTTCGCGAGTTGCACATCGTATTGCGCGATGTGATGGAGAAAATTGCGGTCAGGCCGCCCTATGGTGGGCACCCGCGCGTGTCGATTTACGGTTTGCTGGAATCACGGATGAGCCGCGCCGATATGGTGATTTGCGCGGGATTGAACGAGGGCAGCTGGCCCGCCAACCCTGCTGCCGATCCGATGTTGGCGCCGCAGGTTTTGCGCGCACTTGGTGTCCCAGGAACAGATTTCCGCATTGGCTTGTCCGCGCATGATCTGGCCGGAGCCTTGGGTGCGCCAGAAGTCGTGCTCAGCCGCGCACGCCGCGACAGCGGTGGTCCGGTAATCCCGTCGCGTTTTCTGCTCAGGGTACAGGCGTTGCTCGGCAATGACCTGCTGGCCAAGCATCAACTGACCTATGCAAAAGAGCTTGCTCAGGCGCTGGATTATGATCAGCCCCCGAAAGCGTATGAGCGGCCAGTTCCATGCCCCAATATGGCGCAGCGCCAAGTGCGCATCAGCGTGACCGCGCTCGATCGGCTACGATCCGACCCATATCAATTCTATGCAAGCAGCATCATGGGCCTGTCTGAACTGGATCCGTTGGATGCGGAACCATCGCCCGCATGGCGCGGCATTGCGGCGCATGAAATCTTGCAGAAGTGGCACGAGAGCGGCCGCCCGATGCAGGACGTGGCGACTGAAGTATTGCAGCAAATGAACGCCCACCCGCTGATGCGCGCGCTGTGGCGCCCGCGCCTGGTGAAGGCGCTCGAATGGGTCGAGGTGACTGTTACCGCATTCGCAGGCCGCAAGCCCGCATTGATCGAGCAGTGGGGCGAGATGGAGGTGAAGGGAGTCACCATCTTTGGCAAAGCGGACCGGATTGACACGCTGGAAGGCGGCGGGATCGCGATTGTCGATTACAAGACCGGCGGTCCACCCACAGGCAAGCAGGTCAAGGCGGGCTATGCGCTGCAATTGGGCACAATCGGCCTGATGGCGGAGCGGGGCGGCTTTCCTGGACTGCAAGGCGAGGCGCAGCAATTCGAATATTGGTCGCTGGCCAAGAGTGACAAGAGCGACACCGGCTTTGGATATATTTCCAGCCCAGTCAGGAACGGCAGCAATCGCAGTGATCTGGAAGCGGGGGATTTCCTGCCCAAGGCGGAAGATTATCTGCATGAGGCGCTCGACACATGGATATTGGGCGATGCGCCGTTCACCGCGCGGCTTAATCCCGATGCGGTCACCTACAATACGTTCGACCAGCTGATGCGGCTCGATGAGTGGATGGGGCGCGAGACATGAGCGGCAAGAAGCTTGTCTATCCCCTCAGCGGCGATCAGGCGCTAGCGGTTGATCCGGCGGACAGCGTGTGGCTGTCGGCGTCTGCCGGGACGGGCAAGACGCAGGTTCTTTCTGCGCGTGTGCTGCGGCTGTTGCTGCGGCCCGATGTCGACCCTTCACAGATTTTGTGCCTGACCTTCACCAAAGCTGGCGCGGCAGAAATGTCGACCCGCGTAAATGAAGTGCTGGCCAGCTGGGTGCGGATGGATAGCGCGGCCTTGGCGGCGGACCTTAAGGCCATTGGTGCACCGTTTGACGATACAACATTGTCTGGCGCGCGGACGCTGTTTGCCAGCGTATTGGACAGCCCGGGCGGGGGTCTCAGGATCGATACGATCCACGCCTTTTCGCAATGGCTGCTGGCCGCATTTCCGGAAGAAGCGGGACTTGCGCCCGGAACGCGCCCGATGGAGGACCGCGACCGCGATTTGCTGACGCATGAAGTGCTGGCCGGAATGCTGGTCGAATGGGAGGAAACTGGCGCCGAAGACTTGCTCGACGCGCTGGCCATGCTCAGCGTGCGGATGGGCCCGGACGGAGTTCGTGCATGGCTGATGCGCTGCGCCGGTGCGCGCGATGCGTGGTTCGGACCGGGTAGCTGGCAGGAGCCGCTCGAAGGAAATGTCCGGCGTTTGCTGGGCTTGGCGGAGGATGCCGGGCCGCAAAGCATTGCGGCGCTGTGCGGTGATGATGTGTTCGATGTCCGCTCGCTGCGGCGCTGCCTTGCGGCCAATCAGGATTGGGGCACGCCAACCGGCAAGAAGACGGCTGCGGCGGTTGAGGCTTGGCTGGCGAATGATCCGGCGGCGCGGGCGGATACTGCGGCGGAATTGGCCGCAGCGTTATTTACGCTAAAGGGTGATCCGCGGTCGCTAAGTTCGCTGGTGAAGAAAGACCCGGAATACGGCGAAGTTGCCGCCCGTGTGCAGCAATGCATTGATCAGGTCCGTGAACTGCAAATGCTCCTGCAATTGGTCGATTTTCTTGCGCCCGCATTACTGGTTGGTCGCCGCTTTGCGCTAAGGTGGGAAAAGGCGAAGACCCGCGAAGGCTTCATCGATTTCGATGACCAGATCCGGCAAGCGGCTGCCTTGCTATCACGGTCGGATTTGTCGGACTGGATCCGCTATAAGTTGGACCGCCGTTTCGACCATATTCTGATCGACGAGGCGCAGGATACCAATGAAGCGCAATGGTCGATCATCCGCGAGCTGACGGGTGACTTTTTTGCCGGAATGGGCCAGCGTGACGGCAAATTGCGGACCATTTTTGTGGTCGGTGATTACAAACAGGCGATCTTCCGCTTTCAGGGCACCAGTCCTGAAAACTTTGAGCGTAACCGAGAGCATTTTGCTGGGATCATGTCCGACGCGCGGGCGAATGCTGACCAGTTGCGCGAACGGATTGAGGTCCGCGATCTGCTGAGTATCGGGCTAGGGAGGTCCTATCGAACAGCGCAGCCTGTGCTTGATTTCGTTGACCGGGCGATTGCCGCGATCGGCCATGAACAGTTTGGACTGGCGAAGAGCCCCGAGCGACATGAAGGCGACAAACGACCCGGTGAAGTGGTGCTGTGGAAGCCGGTCGATAATCAGCCGGACGATGAAGAAGCGGAGGATTCGCCCGAAAATTGGGTGTCGGAACCCGAGCGCCGTATGGCCGACAAGATCGCCGCGCAAATCCAGCGCTGGTTGAAAGATGGCTATCCGCTGGTCAAGGGCAAATCGCGCAATGCCGGGCCGGGGGATATCATGGTGCTGGTCCGTCGGCGGCGTGAACTGGCCGGGCTGGTTGTGGCGCGTTTGCATGCCGCCGGTGTCCCGGTTGCAGGGGTTGACCGGCTGAGGCTGGGCGCGCCGCTCGCGGTCAAGGATTTGATGGCGGGACTGCGCTTTGCGGTTCAACCAATGGATGATCTCAGTCTGGCCAATTGGCTGGTTTCGCCGCTGGGCGGGTGGGGCCAGCAGGATTTTCTTGATCATGGGTATCGGCCCAAGGGCACTCGGCTGTGGGACCATTTGCGGCGCAGCGATGATCCGTTGGTAACCGAGACCTGCGAGCGACTGCGCGATTTGCTGCGCCTAACCGATTACGAATTGCCGCAAGCGCTGCTGCATTGGATGCTGACCGGTCCGTGGCAGGGATGGCGCAAATTGATTGCCCGGCTTGGGCGCGATGCCAATGATCCGATTGACGAATTGCTCAATGCCGCTGCCAATTATGCCGCGGCGCACACGGCGAGCTTGCAAGGTTTCATCCAATGGTTTGATGCGGGCGAGGGTGAGTTGAAGCGCGAGGCAGGGGCCAGCGACGGTTTGGTGCGGGTGATGACGGTGCATGGATCGAAGGGGCTGCAAGCGCCGATTGTGATCCTGGCAGATGCGACGGGCAATCCCGATAAGTCGCCCGTTCGCGGGCTGTCGCTCGAGGAGGGTGGGAGAAGCGTTCCTCTGCCTGCGTTGAGCGGTGACGAGAAGGTCGGTCCGATTGCCGAGGCTGAGGCGGTTGCTGCGGCGGAGGAGCGGCAGGAACACTGGCGGCTGCTTTATGTTGCGATTACCCGCGCCGAGGAAGCGTTGTTTGTCGGCGGAGCGCTGGGCAAGAGCGAGGAAAGGCCTGCTCCGGACAGTTGGTATGCCCGGCTTGCCCCCTTGTGTGAAACCGAGGCTGAGGCCGATCCGGTGTGGGGCGAGCGCAAGACCTGGGGCCAGCGGCCCGATCCGATTACCGAGGTGGGAACGGAGCTATCGTCAGGACGGCTTGAACTGCCGAAATGGGCTGTGACTTCGATTGGCCCCGAACCCCGGCCGCCGCGCCCACTCGCACCATCGTCTGCGGGCGGTGAGCAGGGCGCTGACCCGCCATTGCCGCCCGAAATCGCCCGCGAGGCCGCGCGCCGCGGTGTGTTGATTCACAGCCTGCTGGAACGGTTGCCCGATGTGGCGGCGGACCTGCGCGAGAGCTCGGCGCGGGCATGGCTGGCGCGGCAGGCAGGCGAACTGCCGCTCGATGCCCGGGAAGAAATGCTCCGTTCCGCGCTCGCAGTGCTGGGAACTCAGGAATTTGCGGCGATTTTCTCGCCTGCTGCACTGGCAGAGGTTCCGCTTGCGGCAGTAGTGGACGGACAAGTCATCGCGGGCACTGCCGACCGACTTTTGATCACAGCCGAGGCAGTGACAGTGGTCGATTTCAAAACCGCTCGCCGCCCGCCAACCGGGCTGTCTGATATGCCGCCATCGACGCTCCGCCAGATGGGGGCTTATGCTGCTGCGCTTGCGGAAATCTATCCCGGCCGGCCGATTGGCGCGGCAGTTCTGTATACACAAACCCCGCTGCTGGTGCCGATTCCGGCGGAAATTCTGGCGCGGAACAAACCTCGATTGTCCACCGCGCAGGAAAGCTTTTCCGTCTCGCTGCTTGAGTGAAGCACGGTAACGCCTAAGTTGGACCCAACAAATAAGGAGATTACCCATGGCGACAATCAATGTCACCGACGCAAGTTTCAAGACTGATGTACTCGAATCCGGCAAGCCCGTCCTGGTGGATTTCTGGGCCGAATGGTGCGGCCCGTGCAAGATGATCGCCCCCGCGCTGGAAGAAATCAGCGAGGAATTGGGCGAGCAAGTGACCATCGCCAAGATGGATATTATGGAAAACACCGGTGTGCCCGGCGAGATCGGCGTCCAGTCGATCCCGCTGATGGTCCTGTTCAAGGATGGCAAGGCTGTGGCCCAGAAACTTGGCGCTGCGCCCAAGGGTCAGCTTAAAGCTTGGTTGGAAGCCGAGCTTTAAGACATCCGGTCTAGCTGGCCCGCCAGCGATTCGAACAATTCCGGCGTGGCCGCACCGATCAAACCGGTGCGGCCATGTTCGTCTACACGGTAGGGCGTACCGTCCATTCGCGCCGCTTTGCCGCCTGCTTCATTGAGCCACAAGACGCCTGCCGCATGGTCCCACGCCAGCGTGCGTTCGAAAATCGACACATCGTTGATGCCCAGCCCCAGCCGCGGATATTGCTCGGCGGCGCAGCGGGGAATATCGACCATCGTGTAATGCGGCGCGATGTGGTGCTTGACCGCTTCGCGCTGCGCCGGATCCATAAATACGGTGGAGATTGCAGCGACGGGGAGAGATTGTCCGGTGGCCTTGGCCGAGATGCGGTCGCCGCCGATGAACGCCCCTTGCCCCTTGTGCGCAGCGCAGAAACGCCCGGACAGGCAATCAAAAATCCAACCTGATTGGGCCTCTCCCTGATCCGCTAACGCCAGCAAGATACCGAAGGGCGGTTTGCCTGCCGCGAAATTATTGGTGCCGTCCAGCGGATCAATGATCCAGCAAGGACCAGATAGCCTTTCCAGCACCGCTGGATCATCGTGAGCAGCTTCTTCGCCGACAATTGCGATGCCCGGGTTCAACTTAGCCAACCCTTCTGCCAGCATTTTCTCAGCGGAATGATCGGCCACCGTGACCACATCATTGGACGCCTTGTTGGTGATCTGTGCTTCGGTAAGAGTCTGATAATACGGCAGAATCGTAGTTTCTGTCACGCTCCGCATCAAGGCCAGGATTTCGCGGTCAAGTACGCTCACGAACGGTAATCCGCATTGATATCGATATAGCCATGCGTCAAATCGCAGGTCCATACAGTCGCGCTGCCGCCGCCGATACCAAGATCGACCTCTACCGAGATTTCGCTGCCCTTTAGATGTGCGGCCAGAGGTGCTTCGTCATAATCGGCCAGCGGCTGACCGTCGCGGGCCGCCCAGAAGCCGCCGAAACCGATCGACAATTTGTCGCGGTCTGCTGGTTCGCCTGCCTTACCCACAGCCATCACTACGCGTCCCCAATTGGCATCTTCGCCCGCGATTGCAGTCTTCACGAGCGGCGAGTTAGCGATTGAAAGTCCGATCTTGCGGGCGCTTTCGTCCGACATCGCGCCGGTGATGCGTACTTCGATGAATTTCTGTGCGCCTTCACCGTCACGAACCACCAGACGAGCCAGCTGGCGGCAGATATCCTGCAACGCAGCGGCAAAGGCATCAGCTCCGGCATCGTCAAAGGACGTCAGCGGCGCATTGCCTGCCTTGCCGGTTGCGAAGGCCAGCACCGTGTCGCTCGTGGACGTGTCGCTATCGACGGTGATGCAGGAGAATGTTTCTGAATTGCTGGAGCTCAGCAGATGTTGCAGGAATTCCGGCGCAATTGCTGCATCGGTAAAGATATAACCAAGCATTGTCGCCATATCGGGCGCGATCATACCGCTGCCCTTGATGATTGCGGCCAGTTTCACGCGTTTGCCGCCGACCATGGCGGATGCAGCCGCACCTTTTGCGAAGGTATCAGTGGTGGCGATGGTGTTCGCGGCATCTTCCCAACTGCATGGCTGGGTTTCAAGCACGGCGGCGATCCCCGCACGCGCCTTGTCCTTGGGTAAAGGCACGCCGATTACGCCGGTGGAGGAGACGAACACTTCGGCAGGTTCGCAGCCAAGGTGGGTGGAAACCTGCGCCATAATCTGCTTGACTGCCTCGCGTCCGCGGTGGCCGGTAAAGGCATTGGCATTCCCAGCATTGACTACCAAAGCGCGCGCGTTGCCGATCGTGACCTGCTCGCGGCCCATTTCAACCTCGGTCGAAGGGCAGGCGCTGCGGGTAAACACGCCCGCTACGCTCGTTCCCTCCGCCAGTTCGACATAGGTCAGATCGGCCCGGTCCCAATCCTTGTACCGCGCCCGCGCAATGCGCAGCGTGACGCCGCCGATTTCCGGCATATCAGGGAAGGGCAGGGCGAGGGGTGAGCGGGTTAGGTCCATGGGGTAGCGCATATCTTTGTGTGGGCCCTGCGACAATGGCTGAAAGCGCCTTTACGGACTTCACAAAACGAAGCATTCCATCGCCATGCGAAATTCAATCCCTTTTTCCTGCCATCTGTTTTGTCATGGCAGCACCCGCTCTGGCAATTGATCCGCCTGAATATCCTTTGGAGCAGGCCGACGTATTTGATGACCCCGGAACTGATCCAAAGCCAGAAGGCAACCCGGGAGAGTGGGTCACCCCGATGGATTATCCGTCGGCCGCATTGCGAGAGGAGTTGGAAGGGGCCGTAGGGTTCCGGTTGATCGTGGACCAAAATGGGAAACCATCGAATTGCCTGATCACCTCAAGCGGAGTTTTACGATTTCTGTGGGCAGCTTCCGAGTTTTTATCCTGGTACCGATGAGTCTGGAGAACCCGTCCGAAAAAAGATTAGAATCCTTCACAGGGTCGTCCACGAGGATGTCCAACAATAATCGGCAATGGATGGACTAATTAACCTTGTGGCCCTATCTAGCCCCGTGATGTTACGCCGTCTTCTCACTTGCCTTGCGCTCATAACCGGCCTTGCGGCTGCAGGTGCGCCTGCCAATGCGGCGGTGATGGATGCGTTGAGCCAGCAGGTTAGCGCCACCAGCGCGCCATGTCAGCCAAGCAAAGCTACGCAGTGTGAATGCATTGCCCAGCCCATTCCTGGCCCTGCGAAGGGTGATCCGGTAAAGTCTTGCGGAGCGCGCAAGCCTGTCGTGATCTTTATTCCCACGATCTATTTCGGGGCCGACCGCGCTTACGAATAGCGCCGCGCATTTTCGAAATTCCAGCTTTATGGCCGGGCGAGCGCGCATGAAGCGCTAGCGGCCGATTTACCTCGACATATCAGGCCCGACAGGACCCATTTTCCATGATCAATACACTCGTCAAATCCATGTTTGGCTCGTCAAACGACCGCTATGTGAAATCCATCGGTAAAATCGTCAATCAAGTGAATGCTCTGGAGGAGCAGATTCAGGCTCTGACTGACGAAGAATTGCAGGCCCAGACCGAGAAATTCCGCGCGCAATTGGCGGAGGGCAAGACGCTGGTCGACATTACACCAGAAGCCTTTGCGACGGTGCGTGAAGCATCCATCCGGGTTCTGGGAATGCGCCACTTTGACGTTCAGGTGATCGGCGGCGTAGTGCTGCACCGCGGTGAAATCGCCGAAATGCGCACCGGTGAAGGTAAAACGCTGGTGGCAACGCTGGCGACTTATCTCAATGCAATCGAGGGTAAGGGCGTCCACGTTGTGACGGTCAATGATTACCTCGCTCGCCGCGATGCCGAATGGATGGGCCAGCTATACACCTGGTTGGGTCTGACAGTTGGCGTGATCGTGCCAAATCTGGGCGAATTTGAACGGCGCGATGCCTATGCCGCCGACATTACTTACGGCACGAACAATGAATTCGGCTTCGATTATTTGCGCGACAATATGAAGCAGGAACGCGGTCAGATGGTCCAGCGCCCGTTTAACTTCGCAATCGTCGATGAAGTCGATTCGATCCTGATCGATGAAGCGCGGACACCGCTGATCATCTCTGGCCCGACGGAAGATAAAACTGAACTCTACGTCCAAATCGATGCGATCGTGAAACAGGTCGAACCCGATTTTTACGAAGCGGATGAGAAAACCAAGAATATTTCCTGGACCGAAGATGGCACGGAAAAAGTCGAGCAGATGCTGGTCGATGCAGGCCTGCTGGAAACCGACAATCTGTACGATGTCGAAAATACCCAGGTCGTTCATCACCTGACTGCCGCGCTCCGTGCGAACATCATGTTCAAGCGCGATACGGATTACATCATCAAGGATGACAAGGTTGTCATCATCGATGAATTTACGGGCCGGATGATGGATGGACGCCGCTGGTCTAACGGTCTGCATCAGGCGGTTGAGGCCAAGGAAGGCATGAAGATCGAGCCTGAAAACCAGACCATGGCATCGATCACTTTCCAGAATTATTTCCGCATGTATCCCAAACTGGCCGGCATGACCGGTACCGCCGCGACAGAGGCAGGCGAATTCTGGGAAATCTACAAGATGAACGTGGTCACGATTCCGACCAACGTAGACGTTCTGCGGATCGATGAAGAAGACCAGTTTTTCAAGAATACCGACGACAAGTTCAAGGCGATTGCCAAGGCGATTGCGGAACAATCTGGTATTGGTCAACCCGTTCTGGTGGGTACTGTTTCGATCGAAAAATCCGAGTTGCTGTCGAAGTTCCTCGATGATGAAAAAGTTGAACACTCGGTCCTCAACGCCCGGTTCCATGAAAGTGAAGCACGGATTGTGGCGCAGGCAGGCCGGCTTGGCGCGGTGACCATCGCGACAAACATGGCGGGCCGGGGCACCGATATTCAGCTGGGCGGTAATGTTGAATACCGCGAGGAAGACGAGCTTGCTGGGATGCCGGAAGGGCCGGAACGTGATGCAGCATTGGCCGCGATCAAGGCCGAAGTTAAGGCTGAGCGCGCAAAGGTTCTGGAGGCCGGGGGCTTGTTCGTGCTCGGTACTGAACGGCATGAAAGCCGCCGGATCGATAATCAGTTGCGCGGCCGTTCAGGCCGACAGGGTGATCCTGGATTGTCACGGTTCTACCTGTGTCTGGAAGATGATTTGCTGCGCATTTTTGGTCCGGATACCCTGTTCAGCCGGATGATGAATTCCAACCTGGAAGACGGCGAGGCGATTGGCTCCAAATGGCTGAGCAAGGCCATCGAAACCGCGCAGAAAAAGGTTGAAGCCCGCAATTACGACATTCGTAAGCAAGTCGTCGAATATGATGATGTGATGAATGATCAGCGCAAGGTCATCTATGAACAGCGCGCGGAAATCATGGATAGCGAAGCAGTCGATGATGTGGTGATCGATATGCGGCATGACACAGTCAACAATCTGGTCACAGCCGCTTGTCCTCCGGGTTCCTATCCCGAACAATGGGATATGGAAGGGCTGAAGGAGAGCACGCTTAAAGTGCTCGGCATCGAACCACCATTCGATCAATGGCTGGAAGAAGACCAGGTCGAACCAGAAATAATCGAAGAACGCATTCTGGCCGAAGTAAACGGGATCATGGAGCAAAAGATTGCTGCTAGCGAACCGGGCATCTGGCGCCGGGTGGAAAAAAGTATCCTGCTCGAACGGCTCGATTATCACTGGAAAGAACACCTCGCCACGCTTGATGCATTGCGTCAGGTGGTGGGCCTGCGTGCCCATGCGCAAAAACAACCGATCAACGAGTATAAGCAGGAAGCCTTTGGCCTGTTCGAACAAATGCTGGGGACGCTGCGCGAGGACATCACCAGCATTCTGCTGAAAAGCCAGCTACGCATGGCACCGCCCCCGCAAGAAGCGCTGCCTGATCTGCCAGATTTCCTGACCGGTCATGTCGATCCGTTGACTGGCCTCGACAATTCGGATGATAATGATGGCTCTGCTGGCCGCGAAGCGATGTTCGGATCGTTTGCAGGTTCGCCCCGGGCGGCGTTTGGCCCCGGCGGATCGAACAAGGATAACCCATACGTAGACATGGATATTAGCCGCAACGCGCAATGTCCGTGTGGTTCCGGCAACAAATACAAGCATTGCCACGGGGCCCCCGCCTGATCGCGGTTTGAGTACAGAGGTTTGGGACCGGCACATCCAAACATACCAAAAGCGAAGGGCCCGGTCAGCGAATAGCTGATCGGGCCCTTTGGCATTCGTCGCTAGCCATTGCAGGCTAAGAAAATGATGGCTCCCCGAGTTGGACCGGATTCGAACTTTCACCCTGTTTCATGAACTTATTTTTCCCCAAGAAACCACAGTTTTCCGAGGCTTTCGGTTGCACACCACCTTTCATTCCCTTACGTAGCAGAACACATCTAAGGGCGGATTTAAGGGCGGATTGTGATGCCAAGGCGAGCTACAGAACTAACACCGGCACAGATAAAGGGGCTGAAGCACCCTGGCGGTAACAGGCCGGTCAAGGTTGCCGTGGGCGGCGTATCCGGCCTGCATGTGCAGATATGGCCAAGTGGCGCAAAGTCTTGGGTGCTGCGAACCCGATATGGTGATTGGACCGAAACCCGTTTGCGCGATGGTACGATCCAGCGCGGGCGCAAGAAGCGTGAAATAGGCTTGGGGCCATATCCGGACGTATTGCCAGGCGAGGCACGCGAGAAGGCGCGAGAAGCGAAAGCCAAGTTAGAGGCGGGCATTGACCCTATAGCGGAACGCAAAGCGGCACAGGCGGCGCTATTGGCGATACAGGCGCGACACCTCACGTTTGCCGATGCCTTCGAGAAATGGGCTGCGGAAAAGACGAAAGAGTTTTCGACTGACCGTTACCGCAAGCAATGGCGGCGAGCAGTTGAACAGTATGCTTTGCCGAAGATTGGCAAGCTGGGCGTTGACGACATTATCCTTGATGACGTTTTGCGCGTGCTGGAACCGCTTTGGCATGAAAAGACCGAAACAGCGACGAAGCTGCGCGCTAAGATCGAAGGTGCTTTAGGGTGGGCTACGGTCAAAGGCTATCGCTCCGGCGACAATCCGGCTGCTTGGCGCGGAAACCTCAAACTGGTGCTGGCAGCACCGCAAAAGGTAAGTCCGACTGAGAACTACCCAGCTTTGCAGCTAGATCATGCCGCGCACTGGTGGCAGGCACTACAGGAGCGTGAAGGGATGGGAGCGGCGGCGCTTGCCTTCCAAGCGATGACCGCGACACGCACTGGCGCAACACGGCTTGCGACGTGGGATGAAATCGACCTCGACAAAGGGCTTTGGACAATCCAGCCCGGGCGGCAATCGTCAAAGATACCGCGAGATGGGGAAGCAAAGACCGTTCCGCTAACAACCGCCATGATTGCCCACCTGAAGGCACTGCCAAGTCTTGAGGGCTGCGACTATGTGTTTTGGGCACCGAAGGGCGGGGCGCTGTCAGACGCAACACTAGCGAAGGCTATGCGCTCCATCCACGAAGCCGACATTGACGCAGGCCGGAAGGGTTATGTTGACGCTCGCAGCGGTGAGGCGGTTGTGCCGCACGGGTTACGATCAACTTTCCGCACATGGGTTGCCGAGCTGACCACATTTGACGGAGACATGGCTGAGATTGCCTTATTCCACAAAGTCGGCAGCAAGGTTGCGCAGGCATACAATCGCGCAGCGATGGTTGAGAAGCGCCGGCGCATGATGGCCGCTTGGGGTGACTTCCTCGCTGGAACGAGGGCAGGTAAGGTTGTCCAACTGGCGGGAGCGGCGGCTTGACCGGCTTGGGTAAATGGCTCCCCGCAGGACGGTTTTTGTCTGCTCGAATTGAAGCAGCATCTAAGTCTGGCGACTGGCGCGGTGACTGGATTGAGGCCGATATCATTGCATCCCTAGCAACTAGCGATTTGTTGTCGAGAGGGCGTCGCCTCGCTCTGGATAAGATGCATCCACACCAGATCGATAGGGAATGGTGCGAATTAATTGCTGGCTTTGAGAAAAGGCCAAGGTGGATGCCGGTTTCGGACATTCCGAAAGCATTTTGGTCTGATATAATTCACTATAGTGGCGGACATTGGCCAAAATCATCTGCATCAAATTGGCCCGAGGCGATGTTTGGCTGCGGGTCAGAAAATTGGCGGGCGGTTGAGATATTTGAACCATCCGCTCGTCGAGCAGGCGGCAGGCCGCCCAAGTATGACTGGCCTGCCTTTGAGCAGGTAGCAATAGGAATACTGGAAGATGAGGGTGGGCTGTCAGCCAGCTTTCGGCAGTCCGATCTGGAAAGTCAGATGTCTTTATGGGCAGACAATGGCTGGGGAACGCAACCGACCATAAGTCTCATCCGCTCACACGTGAAAGCGGCGATTGCAATATATAACACAACAATATCAGATGTTTAAGTTTTAGACCTAATCGGTCTACCGCATACCTTTCATCCGGTAAAATGAAAACATTCGAAACAACACCGGATGCTTTTGACTATGAAGATGACATTCCTAACGGGGCCACAGGTTCAAGACCGCTACCACAAATCACACGTCTCGATCTGGCGCTGGGTCAGGGATGAGACACTAGACTTTCCCGACCCCATCAAGATCAACCGCATGAATTATTGGCGGCTCTCAGACCTTGAAGCGTGGGAAGCCAAGCAGGCGGAGAAAGCCTGATGGTTGTCGTCCACCAGAGGGTCGCCCGCCCCATCCCGCTGACCGGGCATGACGTTCACGTTTATGATTTTGAATCATCCGCGGCGGTCATTTTAGTCGAGAACGGAGAGATAGCTTGGCAGGTTTCACCGGTCAGCTTTGAAGAGGCCAATCAGATCGGCTTCGATCTGATGGCGCTCTATGATTGTGAGATGGTCGAACATCATCCCTATGCCAATAGGGAGAATGCCTGATGGAAAACCCCCACACCGGGCATGGTGCAGGGATCGAGGATGTCCATTGCTGCGGACATTCAGACCCTACCCCCAATTGTGAGTTTCTTCAAGCTTCTTCTGCATCCAAGGCGGACTTGGCCCAACCTGAAAAACTCGACGAAATCCGCACCTTTTTGCCTGGCATTGGCGAAGCGGAATACGAACTGCGCGCCAAGCTTCGCGCCCTTCGCAACACTGCCAGCGCAATGGTCTCTAACACCGAAAGCAACACCGCTCGGCAACTGGCATGGATCGTGGTCGAATACGCCACACCGACACTTTATGCGCCCGGCACCCCCGTCGCATTTGCTGACCTGAACAAGTTTTGTACTCGGCTCATGCTGACTGCGATGCAGGCCGAAAATATGGACTTGTTTGGAGCAGGACAATGAACGCGACAGCAGCCGAGCTAAAGGCCTTGCAGGATCGGCTCTGCGACCAAACCCAGATGGATACGACCGAAATCAAACCCGCATATTTGAGGGGCATTTCCGCCGCCGCGCTGATGGCGAAGCAATTCGCGCCAATCAATTATGTTGTGCCTGGATTGTTGGCCGAAGGGGCCACGTTATTCGGCGGGAAGCCAAAGATCGGCAAGAGCTGGATGGCCTATGACTTCGCGCTGGCCATCGCCAGCGGCAAGCCCGTATTCGGCACAATCCCGATAACTCAGGGCGATGTCATCTATCTAGCGCTAGAGGATAGCGAACGCCGGCTCAAAAGCCGTTTGGTGAAGAAGGGGATTACAGACCCGCCTGAGCGTTTGACGCTGGCGACCGAATGGCCCGACCTAGATAATGGCTGCATCGCTGAATTGGAAGCGTGGGCGGATTCTGTTGAACGTCCATCCCTTGTAATTGTGGACGTGCTCAAGATGGTGCGCGGCACGACCCGGTCAAACGAACAGCTCTACGAATCCGATTACCGCGCAATGACGGGCCTGGGCAGCTTCGCCCGCCAGCGCGGCATCGCTGTCATGATTGTGCACCATGTACGGAAAATGGAGGCAGAAGACCCCCTAGAGAGTCTAAGCGGCACCAATGGCCTAACGGGCGCTGCTGACTGCGTTATGGTCCTGCAACGTGACAATGGGACAGGTAACTGCACCTTGTATGTCCGGGGCCGTGACGTTGAGGAAAGCGAAAAAGCTGTCCGGTTTGAACGTGACAACGGGACATGGGAACTGCTTGGCGAGGCACAGGACGTAGGTCGAACTGATGAACGGCAAACAATCCTAGACGTGCTGCGCGGTAGCGACAAGCCACTGAGTCCTAAGGAAATATCTGACCTTCTTGGTAAGAGTAACGATGCTGTCAGGCAGACCCTAACTCGCATGGCTTATGACGATGAAATCGAGAAAAAGGGCAGGGGTCTATATACCTGTCACAACGGTCACAATGTCACAATGGACCCCCAAGCGGACATTGTGACAGGTGTGACAGGGGGTGAGAGCGGACAGGATGACGGCTGGATAGGTGAAAGCCCAACCCAGACCGCCGCCCGGTTGAATGCCAAGCGCAGGAGCCGGCCCAATGGATAGGCGGCGGGGGGGTATTCCAATCACTGGAGTCAAGGAACCGGACAGCGGTGGGAAGCCGGACTTTCATGCAATTAAGGATGCCAAAATATGTTGAACGCTGATCACCTGCGCGATGCAGGGAGGGCCTTTTTCCAATCGGTAGCTGACGAATACAGCATCACCGATGCAGCCGGTGTGTCCTTGCTGACAAGGGCCGCTGAATGCGTGGACCGGATGAACGCTGCGCAAGTCGCAATCGCGGAACACGGCGAACTCGTGATCGACCGCTACGGAAGCCCGAAACTCAATCCAGCCTGCGCATTGGAAAAGGATGCCCGCAGCGGTTTCCTGGCAGCGATGCGCGCCCTCAATCTCGACATTGAACCACTACGCGACGGCCCAGGCCGACCCACTACATAAGGAACAACACAATGCCATCTAATCGAACGAAACGCACCCGCGCCAAGCAAGGCCTGGACTACTGGAAAATAGACCAACTGGTGACAGGAGAATTCTTGCTTGCCGGTGTTGGATATGCGGCGATCAATGCGCACGGCTGCAATGGCTTGAGCGATGACGAATGGTTTGGCAATTATGCCGCCATAGAGGCCGACTGGCATGCCATAGGAGCCGATTTCATGGCTTGGTGGCGCGGCGATACGGAACGCTTCACGGCGGCTTATGCGAGCGTCGGCGGCAAGGTCCGCGATCCATCCATCACACCTTGGGCATTAACTGAATTTGGGGAGCCAAACTTATGAGACCTCAAAACGACGAGCAGTTCATCATCGCTGCCAGAAGCATTGCGGCGACCTTCATCGACAAGTTCGCCGCAATGGGCATGGCACCAGATGACGTTGCCAACCTGACCGGCGCGTCACTCAGCGAAATCATGGCGCAGCAATTAGGGCCATTTGGGGCGGTCGAACGCCTGCGTGACATCGCTGACACCCTCGAAAAGCAATTGCTCGATAGCGCAGTTAACTCTT